>Ga0181537_10000011_pt1 | contig 189762 bp, 167 predicted proteins | sample PEATcosm2014_Bin_39_FD_119765 | JGI IMG/M metagenome (GOLD analysis project Ga0181537, IMG submission 119765) | Peatland microbial communities from MTU Mesocosm Facility, Houghton, MI, USA - PEATcosm2014_Bin23_10_metaG | ecosystem: Environmental > Terrestrial > Soil > Wetlands > Peat | place... | reverse complement strand
GTCCGAGCTGCGTCCGCAATCCACCAGGCGTTTTGCGATGGATTGCAGCAGTTTGTCTCCGATGGGATGTCCCAGGGAATCGTTGATGTGTTTGAAGCCGTCCAAATCCAAAAATAACACGGCGACTTTTTTCCCGTGACGCGCCGCTAGGGAGATCGCCTGGCTCACCCGGTCGTTCAGCAGCATTCGATTGGGCAGGCCCGTCAGAAAATCGTGTTGGGCCGAGTGAGCCATCTGCAGCGCCATGGCCTGGGCCACGCTCACGTCGCGGAAAACGATCACCGCTCCAGTAGCCTCCCCCTCGCGGTTGTGGATTGGGGAGACCGAGTCTTCGATCGGAATCTCAAATCCGTCGCGCCGCACCAGCACGCTGTTTAACGGGAGATGCACCGTCCGGTTCTTTCCGACTGCCAGCTCCATGGGATTCAGGATGGTTTCGCGGCTCGCGGAGTTGAGGATTCGCAGGACCTCGCCCATGGGCCGGCCTGCAGCCTCTTCCCGCGAACTGCCCGTCATCTTTTCCGCGACGAGATTGAGGAAAGTGATATTTCCAGAGATGTCCGTACATGCAACGCCGTCGCCGATGGAATTGAGCGTAACCTCGGCGCGTTCTTTTTCGGCGAATAACGCTTCTTCCATAATTTTGCGTTCGACGGCGTGCCGAATGGCTCGCAAAAGACTGCGGGTGTCGATTTGGCCCTTAATGAGGTAGTCTTGGGCGCCGATTTGCAAGGCTTGTGCGGCCAGCGAATCGTCGTCCGTTGCTGAGAGCACCACCAAAGGGACACCAGGCGCAGCTGCGTGGACCCGCCGAACCGTTTTCAGTCCCTGTGCGTCGGGCAACCCCAGGTCGAGCAAGATAATGTCAACCGCATATTGCAAAAGATACTTCTCGGCCTCACTCATGGATTCCGTGTGCTTGACTTCGGTATTGCGCAAGCCCTCCACGTTGAACATCTCGCGGAACAACCGAGCGTCTCCGGGATTATCTTCGACCAGCAGAAGGTGCTTGATCGATTTCCTCCACATCTGACTTACCCCTTCGGCGGCAGCCTATCTTGCTCCGCCAGAAATCGCTGATCTTCACCCGACTCGCGAATGCGTTCAACTGCACCGGCTTGTTCCGGAAGCGTCCGGCGTCAGCCGCATCTCTCCTGGTTTGTCCCCGATGAGAGTGTTACCCCCTGGATGACTCCGGTGATTAGCGTATACGGCAAGCGCTCTTCGCCATCGGTACCTCAAATCACCGGACTGTCTCCGACGGTTCCGTTTCTCCCAGGGCTTGCCGGATGACCGCCAAGAGCTCCGCATTGTCCACGGGTTTTTGGAGGAAGGCCTTAGCCCCTGCCTTAAGAGCGCGCTCCTGGTTTGTGCGAACGTCGCGAGCGGAAACAACGATGATCGGGATCACGGCGAGGGAGGGAATTAACTTGAACCTCTCCATCACCACAAACCCGTCACCACCCGGAAGACCGAGGTCGAGGATAATCAAATCTGGCTCGTGTTTCCGCGCCTCAACCACACTGGACAGCGCATCCGCTGCGAAAAACGTATCGTAGTGATTTGCTCTCAGGCGGATGTTGATGCCTTGACGCACATCCGGATCGTCATCGACGATGAGAATTTTCTTGTTATTCATGGACCGTCCTCTCTAAGCTTTCGGATTTGATAAGATCTTCGATTCTTGCTGCCATTTCAGTTGCAAGATCATTCATTGGTGTATTGCCGCGTGTTGGGAATGCCTCCAGCAATCTGTGAGAGGTCGAAAGGGTCAAGCCCGATTGCTTGCTGTGGTTCAGACGTTCGAATTGTTCTCGAATTCGTTTCGTAAGCACTCTCACACCTTTTTCATCGGCAAAAGCAACGAGTTGGAAGAGCTCCCCTGGGCCCCCGGATTCCATCTTCGGCAGAACCACGTCCAAATCGGGAAGCACGCATCGTTCCAAGAGACTGCGAGTTTCACGCGACCACTCTTCTCGTGCCTCCTTGGAAAGCCAACCGTCCGGTGATCGAATCTCGACGGTCACCAAAGCAACCGACTTGGCTGGCCATTCTTCATTCTTGAGAAGAGTGGAGATCAAGTGAGCCAGTGAAAAAATGGGCAAGGTAAAGGAAAAGACCGATCCTTTTTGCGGCAAGCTAGTGACCCAAATTTGTCCACCCTGTCGCGTGACCAACTCTTTGCAGATGTACAACCCCAGTCCCAAACCCCTGCGGCCCGCCAGTCCCTGGTCGGTAACCTGGTAGAGGCGTTCAAAAATCCGCTCGGTCATGTCCGAACTGATCCCGCATCCCGAGTCTGAGACTTCCACAACGAGGAGATTCGGCTCTTCATCGAGGATGCGAACTTGAACCTTCACCGCGCCGTTCGCGGGCGTGAACTTAACGGCATTGTCAACCAGGATGATGAGGATTTGTCGAACCCGCGTTGGGTCAGCGCAAACCAACGGCAAGCAGCCCTCCAGATTTGAAGAGAGACTGATTCCTTTGGCCGCGGCGGCCCCTTGGAGCGTGTTCACCGTGTACACGATCGCATCTGATACCGAAGTACACTGTGGCTCGATCATCAGTTTACCCGCCTGCACGCGAGTGACTTCGAGTAGGTCATTAATCATCGATTGAAGCTGTTTGACGTTCCTCAGAACAATTTCAAGGTACTCGTGCTGTTCCCGATTCAATTCCCCGGCCAGCTTGTCCAGAAGGATGGTCACAAACTGATAGATCGCCGTTAGCGGCGAACGTAGCTCGTGCGATACGTGTGAGAGAAACTCATCCTTAAACCGCATCTGATCTGTCCGGATCAGGTCGGTTTCGGTTTGCATGCGGTGGCGCTCAATGGCGTGGCGAAGAGCCCGGGGAAGTGCGCGATTCTCGATCTGGCCTTTGATTAGGTAGTCTTGCGCGCCCTCCTTCATAGCTTCAGCGGCAAGCGCCTCGTCGTCCAAGCCCGTTAGTACGATTATCGGGACGCCCGGAGCCGCCGCGTGCGCCCGCCGGACGGTATCGAGGCCATGCCCATCCGGCAATCCCATGTCCAGCAGGATGATGTCCACACCACCCTTCGCCAGATGGATCACGGCTTCACTCATGCGCAAAAGGTGGGTCAATTCGAAACTGCCTGGTTTCTCCTTGCTGAACATCTCGCGCAGCAAGCGTGCATCTCCCGCGTTATCTTCAACCAGAAGAATTTGGAGGGGCTTTTCTCTCATCAGAGTAATTGGTGCGGCAGTTTGACTACCGATAACCAAAAATTGTCGATGCTCTTTACGACATTGAGAAAGCCCTTGAGGTCAACGGGCTTAGTGATATAGCAGTTCGCATGGAGCAGATAACTCTTCAGGATATCGGCGTCAGACGCTGACGTAGTCAAGATCACGACGGGTATGCTCTTCAGCGTCGGACTCTCCTTGATTTCCCCCAAGACCTCCCGGCCGTCTTTCTTAGGCAGGTTCAGATCGAGCAAGATTAAATCGGGGCGAGGTGCTTTGGCGTGCCCTTCCTCGCGGTTCAGAAAGGCCATTGCTTCTGCTCCATCCGATGCAACGTGCAAGTTGATATGCACTTTGGCGTCTTTAAACGCCTCCCGCGTAAGCCGAACATCGCCGGGACTATCCTCAACCAAAAGAACTTCCATAGGTTTAGCATCCGTGCCAATCGACTCCATCATTTCCCTCCTTTTCCGGAAGTGCAAAGTGGAAGATCGAGCCCTTCCCGAGTTGCGACTCGACCCATATTCTCCCACCCAGCCGCTCCACCATCTTTTTGCAAATTGCCAATCCAATTCCAGTGCCCTTGAACTCTGTTTGCCCGTGCAAACGCTGGAAAAGGACGAAGATCCTCTCAAAGTACTGAGGGTCAATTCCCAGACCGTTGTCTCGTACAGAAAAAATCCATTCATTGCCGCCGTTTTTAACAGCGGAAATATGCACATTAGGGACTGCAGCCCTGCGGTATTTGATCGCGTTTCCGACAAGGTTCTGAAATACCTGGGCCAATTGGGTACCGTCGGTTGTGATAAGAGGCAGCGAGTCGTGAGTCACAAGCGCACCGCTTTCCTGAATCGTCGCTCGTAAGTTTGTGAGCGCTTCTTTCAACGCGTCATCACCAGAGATTTTGCGGAGTGCTTTTCCATTTGTCCCCGCCCGCGAATAAGCAAGCAGGTCCCGGATTAACACCTGCATGCGGTTGGACCCGTCAACTGCATAGGCAATGAACTCATCGGCATCAGAGTCCAGACGCCCCTTGTAGCGCTCGGCTAGGAGCTGTGTATAACTGGCCACCATGCGCAACGGTTCCTGGAGATCGTGCGATGCGACATTGGCAAATTGCTGCAGTTCGTCGTTGGAACGCTTTAATTCCGCAACCGTCTTTACCAGACGCTCCTCGGATTTCTTGCGTTCAGTGATGTCGTGGAGTACGACAACGCCGCCCCGCAGGGCGCCCGCTTCGTCTCTAAGAGGCCCACCACTAATGGCAATTGAACGGCCGTCCGGAACCGCCGCGTTGCGGATGAAGACTTCTGTTGGATCAACGATTTCTCCCCGCAACGCTCGCGCCAACGGCAAGTCGTCGGATGGATATGGAGTGATAGCGTCCGGCCGATAAGTGCCATATTGCACTGACCACTGGTCGGGACCGGTGTTCGTAGCACCGATTCCCAAGCACCGCTTCGCCGCTGGGTTAAACAGGAGAAACTTTCCACTGCAGTCCGCCACAACTACGCCATCCGCAATGCTCTCGATAATCAGTTGCAGGAGGTGATGTTGCTGTTGGGTCTCTTCCCGTGCCAGCTTCTTTTCTGTGATGTCTCGGATGGCTGTGGTGACCAGGATCCCTTCGGCGCTTTCCAGCGGGCTCAAGCTGATTTCCACCGGAAACTCTGTGTTGTCCTTCCGCAGACCCCAGAGGTCGCGACATTCACCCATCGACCGTGTAAGAGGATGCACGGCGTAGCCCTCTCGATGCGGAGGATGCTTCTCGCGAAATCGTTCGGGCACCAGAATGTCAACAAGTTGCCCAAGCAGCTCTTCGCGGCCGTAGCCGAACAGACGTTCCGCCTCCGCGTTTACCAGTACGATGCGGCCTTCAGCATCTGCTACAACCATCGCATCCGGAGCCGCCTCTAACAGTCCGCGATACTTGGCCTCCATCAGCGCCAAATGCTTTTCCACTTCCTTGCGCGCGCTAATGTCGCGGATTGCCGCCGTCACCAGGACTCCTTCGGAGTTTTCCAGCGGGCTCAGCATGATCTCAATTGGAAACTCTGTTCCATCCTTGCGTCGCCCTATCAGTTCAATCCCGGTGCCAATCTGCTGCGCCAACGCGTCTTCCACAGATCGAAGACCGTCCGCGATCAGCCGTTCCGCGAAGCCCGCTGGGATGATGTTTTTCACCTGCTGCCCAACGAGTTCATCACGGTGATATCCAAAATGTTTCTCCGCCTGAAGATTCAGCAGAACGATCTCTCCGGCTTGATTCACCACCACCATCGCGTCCGGCGCTGCCTCCAATAGGCCCCGGTACTTCGCCTCCGACTCCTTGCTCTCGCTGAGATCTTGGCTGAACTCCGAAAACCCCCGCAAATTTCCGGTCGCGTCTCGCAACGCTGTAATAGTCACGCTCGCCAAGAATCGCGAGCCGTCTTTTCGCACACGCATCCCTTGTTCTTCGTTCCGTCCGCGCGCGGCAGTCATTCGGAGTACCTCCTGCGGCGCACCCCGCTCGATATCTTCCGCAGGAAAGAAGCAGGAAAAGTTGTGGCCGATGATTTCTTCGGCGCGGTAACCCTTGATTCGTTCCGCCCCGGCATTCCAATTGAGGATTTGTCCTTGGGGATCCATCATGAAGATCGCGTAGCCCTTGACTCCATCGAGAAGCATCCGATATCTTTCTTCGCTCTCTCGAAACGATTCCTCCATGAACAGGCGTAGGGCACACTCGCTCTGGACGCTCCAACCTGCAGCAACGGCCACTGATACGCCGAGAAGTGTTCCAAGGAGCAGGAGTCCCCTGGTCTGGTCCAACCTTCGCTTCACGTCCGCGTCGCGCAGCCCTAACAGTCTCTGCTCTTCATCCTCCATCTCGCGAATCACTTCTCGATATTCCTCCATGATCCGCTGGCCCTCTCCCTTTTGAATGGCATCAACTGCCGCCTCTAACCCCGCTGTGCGTCGCAGGTCTATCACTTTCTCGGCAAATTGGATCTTTTGAGTAGCCAACCTCCCAAGCTTCGGAATTTGGTGCTGTTGGGTAGGGTTATCCACAGTCAAGTTGGCAACGATCGTTTTTTCTTGCTCGGAGCGCGTTATGTTGGCGCGGTAGGACTCGAGATAGGATTCCTTTCCAGTCAGCACAAATCCCCAGGCGCCCGATTCGAGATCCTGCATGGAACTCAGCAAATCCTGCAGATTCCCAAGAACCTCATGGGTGTGGCGCACCCAATGGTCGCTTTCGCTGGATACCGCCATGGCGTGATAGGAAATCACACCCACGGCGACCAAAGTCAAAATGGCAGACCCGAACGCGAGCTGTATCTTCCGATCCATCGGAGACTTGGCTTTCATTTCACTCTAGATTGGGAATGAAAATTCTATTCGGGGCACGGCTCTGAGGGCTGAAAGAGGTCAGCCTGTAGCCGCTCACCGGTTTTTTGGAAGGGAATCTAATTCCATACCAGCCTCACCTGAGAACAAGCCGGATTCGCAGTCAGGTGTCCAATAGACCAAAAGGCTGACGAAGTCCCAGCGCAAAATACAATCTTACAAAGTGTGCACAAGAGCACAGTAGTCTCCAGTCCCGATCTCCTAAAATGACTACATTAGGGGAGTAAACATGAGCATCCTTCAATGGGAATGGCAGCAGCAATACCGAGTAGCACTCCTGGAGACAAATCCGCGGAACCTGGGTGGCAGGGTGGCTACCGCAGAAAAAGCGATCTGTCTGCGAGCGGAAGTGCTGGGCTCGCGCTCAGAGGGCCAAGCAGAGCGCCAAGCCATCGAATACGCTATGCGAGGTCTATCCGTCCTCAAGAGAGAAATACCAGCGATCCGCTAGGCCGCTGCGTTCGAGACCTCAGAGAAGGCGCGGGGTTCGAAAGCTAATTTCAAGTTTCTGCCCGCCCCGTTCAACCTTAATGACCAACGGCGTACCCTCGGCCGTAAGCATTGCATTTCGCGCCGTCCACCGTGCTCAAATGGGCCTTCAGCGCGCGTGACCCTAGGCCGTTCTCAAACTGATCCCTGCCCGGCAATTCGCCTCGATTCACATCGAGCGCAAATGCTCACCGCCTCATACCCTTGTATTTACTTCTCTAACTTCCTATCATTCTTGTGATGAAAACTCGGTTTAGAATCGCCCGCGATCGGGGCAACGATCAGGGCGACGGGCATGGCGGCGAGCAATCGCGCCGGCAGGATTACTCCGTCAATCCGATGCCGCTTTGGTCGCCCAGATGGCACGTCTCAGCGGGGGCGCCGCCGACCAAGAATCCCGCCGACCACTCTCCCCGTAAGGGCACAGCGTGCTGTGCCCGCTGCAGCATAGCCGACCAACGCCGCACTTCAGCCATCAACCCTTGGATACCGACCGTCGTCTCTCCGACGACCAAAAACTTGTGTGAATTTACGCAATTTCCCGTCATTTCTAACCGGTTCTGGCTCAAAAACAGAAGTTACAGAAAACAAAAGACTAAACCCTGTCTAACCGGGGCCAGAACTGCATTTAGCGACTCGCGTTTCTCGCGCGATTTTCGTGCGAATTTTGCGCCCGCCGTACCTCATCGAAACTGCTTTCCAGTTGCGCCAACGGCGACCCATCCGTGAAATACCGCATCCTGGGCCGCACCCATTTTGAGGTCCGTGACGTGTCCTATGGCCTGTGGGGTATGAGCGGATGGACCGGCTCAAATGACGAGGAGTCCCTAAAAGCCCTCCAGCTCTCTGTTGATCTCGGCTGCAATTTCTTCGACACCGCCTGGGCTTACGGCGAAGGGAAGAGCGACGGCCTACTCGGCGAAATCCTCCAGCGCGATAATTTTCGTAATCCCCCGGTTTATCGCCTCTACGCCGCGTCCAAAATTCCTCCCATGAACGGCATGTGGCCCGCAAAGCCCGAATACAAATACAGCGAAGTTTTCCCCGCCCATCATGTTCTTAAATACGCAAAGCTCATCCGCGAAAAACTGCGCGAGGACACCATCGATGTCCTGCAATTTCACGTCTGGGACGATAGCTGGACTAACGAGCCGGAATTTTGCGACACGGTCGAGCAACTCAAAGCCGACAAATGGATTCGCTCCTTCGGCATCAGCATCAACCGTTGGGAGCCGGAGAACGGAATGAAAGCTCTCCGCACAGGCGTGGTGGATGTCGTTCAGGTTATCTACAACATTTTCGATCAGGCACCCGAAGACAAACTCTTCCCTCTATGCCGGGAATTGAACGTCGGCGTAATCGCGCGCGTTCCGCTCGACGAAGGCAGCCTCGGCGGCAAGATGACCGCGCAAACGAAATTTCCGCCCAACGACTGGCGCGCCAGATACTTCGGCCCGGAAAACCTGCCGGAAACCATAGCCCGCGTCGAAGAACTGAAAAAAATCCTGCCCGCCGGAATGACCCTCCCGGAAATGGCGCTCCGCTTCATCCTCTCGAACCCGAACGTAAGCACCACCATCGTCGGAATGAGAAATCATGACCACGTCAGAGAAAACATGGCCCTGAGCGACGCCGGCCCTCTCGATTCCGCGCTTCGCGAGAAACTAAAAAGCCACCGCTGGGACCGCAAGTGGCAACCCTGGGCCGACTGACATGCCATGCGCAATCGAGCACCCCTTCGGAGGGAACCCGCACGCGGTGTGGCATACTAATAGGCGGGGCATCCTCCAAAAGAGGCGCCATCGGCTGGCAATCGGCTAGAACACCGTGACCGCACGTAAGACAATTCGGCGAAAATTCCTTGCCGCGCATCGCAAGGTCCGCGAGATCCGCATGATCGTGAAAGGCCTCGCGTCGAAGCGCCACCCGCTCCTCGCGCACATCATCCCCACTCGCCGCTGCAATCTTGCCTGCACCTACTGCAACGAATTCGACGACTTCTCGAATCCCGTGCCCACCGAAGAGATGTTCCAGCGCATCGACCGCCTGGGCGCCATGGGCACCTCCATCGTCACCATCAGCGGCGGAGAACCCCTGTTGCATCCCGATCTCGACGCCATCATCGCGCGCATCCGCAAAAACGGAATGATCGCCGGATTAATCACCAACGGCTACCTCCTGGTCGCGGATCGCATCGAACGCCTGAATCGCGCCGGCCTCGAATACCTGCAAATCAGCATCGATAATGTGATGCCCGACGACGTATCCAAAAAGAGCCTGAAAGTTTTGGACCAGAAGCTCGCGCTGCTCGCGGAGCACGCCGAATTTCATGTGAACATCAACTCGGTCTTGGGCAGCGGCGTGCGCAACCCGGAAGACGCCCTGGCCGTCGCCCACCGCGCCGTGGCTCTGGGATTCACCTCCACAGTCGGTATCCTGCACGATCACAACGGCCAGCTCGAACCGCTAAACGCGCGCGAGCAGGAAATTTTTGAGGAAATTATCTCGCTGGAAAAACAGTCCTTCACGCGCATCAACAAATTCCAGCACAACATCGCGCGCGGCAAGGAAAACGACTGGCGCTGCCGCGCGGGTTCACGTTATCTCTACATTTGCGAAAACGGCTTGGTTCATTACTGCTCGCAGCAGCGCGGCTACCCTGGCGTTCCGATCATGGAGTACACCGACGAGCAACGCCACCGCGAATTCTTCACCAAGAAAGGGTGCGCCCCGCGCTGCACCGTATCCTGCGTGCATCAGGTTGCCGCCATCGATGCCTGGCGCTCGCCCCAAACTTTCGATTCCGGCTCCTCCGCAAACTCCGCGACCCAACCTCTCGTCCAACTCACCAGCACATCGAGAGAAGGATGAATCTATGAGTCCGGCTGCGTGGCTCGCTTTTGGCATCGCGGCGATCGTTGTAATCGCAATCGTGGTGTGGTCCGCCAGCCGCCGCTCGAATGAACAGCTTTCCGCCGTCCGCCAGGAAATGCAGAATTCGCTCGCCTTGCACGGCCAATCCGTCGCCGGACAAATCAACCACTTGATGCAGGCGGTTACGACCCAGCTCGGACAGGTTCGCCAAGAACTGCAATCCGGAGTGGCTTCGTCGGGCAAGCTTGCGAGCGACGCGCAAATCGCCATGGCCCACCAGTTACAAGCTTCCAGCGAGACCATCCGCAAAATGAGCGTCCAGCTCGGCGAAGTTCAGCAGGCGGGGCGCGACATGTCCCAGGCGACCCAGACGCTGCAAACAATTCTCAGCGGCGCCAAGACGCGCGGCACGCTGGGGGAAGTTGCTCTTGAGCGATTACTGGAAGATGCATTGCCGCGCAGCGCCTACGACACGCAACATCGATTCGCTTCCACCGGCGCAATCGTTGACGCCATCGTCCGCAGCGGAGAGCGCCTGCTTTCGGTGGACTCAAAATTTCCGCTCGAAGCTTATCGCCGGCTGGTGGACGCTGGAGAAGATGCGCGGCGCGAGTTCTGCATGGCAGTTCGCAAGCACGCCGATTGCATCGCGGAAAAATATATTCTGCCGGAAGAGCACACTTTCGATTACGCGCTGATGTTCGTGCCCTCCGAAGGCGTTTACTACGAATTACTGCTAACCGAAGATTCGAAATACGGAATGCTGGACGAATACTGCCGCAGCAAGCGCGTGTTCCCCGTTTCGCCCAACACCTTTTATGCTTGCCTCAGCGCGTTCGCCATCAGCTTAGAAGGGCAGAAAATCGAAGAAAGAACCCGCCTGATTCTGGCAGGCATGGCGGGACTCAAGAAACAATTCGAGACTTTCTCCGACGTATACGAAAAACTGGGCAATCACCTGCGCCACGCGCAACAAAGTTACGAAGATGCGGACAGCAAGCTAAACCGCGCGCGCAATTCGCTGGAACAAATGTCGCAAGGCGCTCTCCCCGATCCGGTTTCCGAACCAGAGCAAAGAACCCTCGAATCCGCTGCAATTAAATTACCCGGCTTCTAGACGATTGGCGCAGTGCCAAAAATATCGAAGCCCGTTCGCGACCGCAATTTTTCCTACTCCAGAGCCGAGTGCGCGGAGTTGAGCAGGGTGCGAAAATCCCCTTCGATTGTGTACAAAGCCATCCTCTGAATCTCCACCGCGACCTTCTGTGCATCGCGCGGTTTGTGCCCCAACCGGTTCGCGAGACCTTGCACTTGCCTCTGAAGATCCTTGGGCGCAATCTTCGCCGCCGCCTCCAGGTACCGCCTGGCAATCTCCGGCTCCGGACTGCCCAGTAGCCTCGCGTGGAAAGAAAAATCCCCGGTACTGATCGCCTGAATCTCTATCGTCGCCACATTCTGCGCGCCGCCGGACGTAACCAACCTCTGTGAGTCGCCACGCAAGAAGCGAAGAATCCCCGGCGTCTTGTTTTCAACCAGGATGTTCAGCGGTTGATCCGAAGCCTGCACGTGAAGAACGAGATTGCTCTTCTTCTCCGTAACCAGCGGCGGCGTAGGCGGATCGAAATGCAGCGCGACAAGCGTTGTCTCTCCAGTCCAATCCGGAGCACGCGCCATCTGAATGGAAATCTTGGCGGGGCCAGGCAGTGCTCGCGGGCCGGGGAGAATTACGAGGCATTCCGGAGACGCTGCCAGCACCAGAGCGGGATCACCGTCCAGCGTCACGTGGTCCGCCTCGACCTCACCGTGAAATGCGCCGCCGCAGATTGGGAAGGCATCCTGCAGCGAAACCACAGGCGGCAGCGAAATTGCGGCCTGCGGGGCATTAGGCGCAGGGGGCGGATCGATGAGCGCGGCTGCCGAGGAGCCGGATGCCTTAGCGATCAAAACGCTGGTATCGGAGGGCGTCAAAAAGACTGCTCTTCCGGTCTTGTCGGTCTTCACGCGAACATCGATTCCGGAATGCGAGCCAAGGTCAACGATCACGCCTTCGGCCAGCCGTCCATCGACGCCAAGAACCGCGAGAGTGGCGGGCCTGTCCGCGACAAGTTTTGGAGGAAGCACGATGGTGACAGCCCAAGTTGTCGATGGACTGGATTGCGGGCGCGCGAAAGAAGTCGCGTCGAAAAATAAAGCGGCCGAAAAACCAACGATGAGGAGGAGCGGAAACAGGCAGAGTCTGCATCGCCGGTCGGCGGCTCCGGCCAATCGGTTTCCGACCGTCATTCTGCCGCGGGTGGAATGACCCGCTCGTAAATTTTCCCCTCATGAAACACGCGGAAAAGATCGGGATCGAGTTCGCCGCACCGAACGCAATCTTCCAGAATCGAGAGAGCGCGTTCCACGGGAACCGCGCGCTTGTAAGGCCGGTCGGAGGCGGTGAGGGCGTCGAAAATGTCGCAAATGGTCATTATCTTGGTAGGCAGGGGAATCTGGTCACCGTGAAGTTTGTAAGGATAACCCGCGCCATTGAGCTTTTCATGGTGCGCGCGGGCAATTTCTGGGACCCTTTGCAACCCTTTGGTCCAAGGAATTTGCGAAAGAAAATTAAAAGTGTGAATCACATGCGATTCGATTTCAAGGCGTTCGGAGGGATCGAGGCTGCCCTTGGGAATCGAAAGCAATTTGATTTCGCCGGGGTTCAAGTAAGGGCGTTCGATGCCACGAGGATCGAGGAATGATTGCTGGGCGATTTCGCGCAGCTTCTGGAATTGATGTTGTTCGAGCAAGGTCGGCTCGTTCGTTTCAATTATGATCTGAAGATATTCCTCAATCCGTTTGAGGCACTGGTCGAAATCTTCGCTCAAACGCGCGATTTCCGAAAGCGCGTCGCCGCGATCGTGCTCCAGGTATACCTGCAGCTTGCGGCGCACGATGCCGGCTTCCGTTTCCTTGCGGATGTAATCAAAACGCTGGCGCAGAACGTCGAGCTGAAGCGGATACAATTTTTTCGCTTTCACCAGCACTTCCTCGCGCACACCCACTTTTCCGAAATCGTGGAGCAGCGCGGCGTAGCGAATCTCCTTCATTTGCTCGAGGTCAAAATGAGTGCCGGCATAGGGGCCGGAAGATGTCGCGTTCACCGCTGCGGCCAAACTTTGGGTATAGGCGGAAACTCGCAGGGAATGGCCCGAAGTGGTAGGGTCCCGCTGCTCAATCGCAGTTACGGCGGCGCTAACGAAGCCTTCGAAAAGCGTTTCGATTTCGTTGTACAGCTTGCGGTTTTCGTAAGCGACGGCAGCCTGAGAGGCGAGGGAAAGCGCCAGGCGCACCGAACGTTCTCGAAACGGCCGAACATATTTGGCGACATCTTTAGCGTTGAGCAATCGGGCTGCGCGATTCCGTTTGCAATTGATGAGCTGAAGCACTCCGAGAACTTCGCCCTTGGCATTGCGCATCGGCAAGGTCAGCAGCGAGCGCGTGCGGTAGCCGGAATCGCGATCGTAGCTGTCATTAAAACGGAACGGGCGGCCGGCGGGAATTTTGTAGGCGTCCGGAAAATTGAGAACTTCTCCGCGCAAAGCGGTGTACCCCGCCATTGAATTTTCTGTTAGCGGAAGGACAAATTCCTGATAGGGGAATTCCAGGCTGTCGTTTTGCGTGAGCATAAAGCGAAGATGCTGGCCCTGGTTGTCTTTCGAGACAAGATAGAGAGAGCCCGCATCGGCGGCGGTAATTTCGCGCGTCTTCGAAAGAATCAGGGTGAGCAGGGCGTTGATTTCGCGTTGAGAGGAGAGAGCGACGCCGATCTCATTGAGTTCCTCGCGCTCGCGCTCCCAATTCTTCAGAGCATGGCGGCCCGCGCGGTCGCGTTCGACCAGCTCGATATTCTCAAAGGCAGCTTCGAGGGTTCGTTCGACGATGTTGGGTGGCGCGAACGAAGGAAGATACGCGAACACGGATCGCTGGTTGCCGGGGTTCCGCGAACGCCGCGCTTTTGCGCCGGAACTTCCGTTGGCCGAAAAGACCGTGATAATCCGGCAGTCGTTTCCCGGTTTATCTGCCAGCGCGCGCTGGATTTCTCCACTGGCTTTCGCGTCCACCAGCCAGACAGAGGCAGCACTATTCCCTCCAGCAGACGAGGTATTAGGCAGAAAATTCTTCTTGTTTTGCGGGACTGGATGAAGATCGTAATGTGTTCGCAGAGGCGCCGCCAGTTTTGCGGCCGCTGACCCCTCGACATACCAGACTTGTTTCTTTCCTGACATTGCAATCCCTGAAATTGGAACGCGGGCCACAGTATAACGGAAGCGAGGTATGGAGCACAGTGGCGCAACTGCCAGACGGGCTGAGCGCCTGATAATTGAGGGAGGTCCGACAAATATGTGAATTTTGCGTGAAACTTGAATCGCAGGCACGCGTTTGTTAGCCTTGCGCGACTTTTGCTTTTCGCTCTTTCCAGCGATGCCGCAAAATCTATGGCTCTGACGCCTAAACGCGCTGAGATCAAACGCCCCGGAATCTTCAGGGAATGGTGGGGCCACAAGGCCTCGCTCATCATTAGCTGCGTGATCACCCTGGCGGCTCTTGGCATTTATGTGGCGACGTTCATTGGCGAGCGGCCCATGCCGGTTTTCAACTTCATCACGCGGTTGGAGCTCAATAGCCTCGACCTCCGGTTTCAATTGCGTGGGCGCACGCAGCCGGACCCGCGAATCATCATCGTGGACATCGATCAGCATTCCCAAGAAGTGCTGGGACACTGGCCTTTCCCGCGAATCTATTTCGCGAGTCTGCTGGACGCCTTGCGAGAAGACGGCGCCCGCGTGGCGGCGTTCGATATTACTTTTAGCAAGCCGGATGACGCGGCAACGAAGCCGTTGAAGGATCTTTCGGCGAGGCTCGACGAACAGCAAAAGAAGGGCCAAGCGGTGAGTCCGGCGGTGCGGCTTGAAATCGAGCGCGAAGAACAAAAGTCAGATTTCGACCAGCAATTTGCGGACGCGATACAACGATTCGGAAGCGTAGTACTCGGAAATTATTTTCTCTACACGAAAGCCGATCTTCTGGGTGTTTCGAATGAAGAGCTGGACCGTTATGCAAATCTGATGGCGTTCTTTCCGTTTCCGCAGGTGAGGCCGGAGCCATCGGCCGGCGGCGAAGCGGGCCGCCTTCGTTTGATCCAGCAATACGAAGACCTATACCTTGTCCCGCGTGGGGTGGAAGGCAACACCGAACTGTTGACCGGTGTAGTCGCCTCCGAAAAGGGCGGCAGCGGTTTTTTCAATGTTGCGGTTGATGCCGATACGGTAGTTCGCCGGCTGCCGCTGGCGATTCCGTACGGACGCGATCCCGATCGCGCAAATTGGGACATGTACGCGTCCATCGACGTGCAGGCTCTGCGGCTTTATCTGGGCCTGACGAACGAGCAAACAGTTTTGAATTACGGCGGCGCGGGCGTGACCAGCATAGAATTCGGTCCCAAACTGGCGGTGCACCCCGATGACCTGAGCCGGATGATGGTGAATTATCGTGGGCCGACGCGGACGTATCCGTACGTGTCCTTCGCAGATGCTGCGGAAAAGAAATTCGCCCCCGGAACTTTCAAGGACAAGATCGTTCTGGTAGGCGCATCGGCGACCGGAATAGGCGATTTGCGAGCGACTCCTTTTGGCGCTATCGATTTTCCCGGAGTCGAGATTCACGCGAACTTGATCGACAACATCCTGAACCAGAAATTTCTGATGCATGGTGGCCCGCAGGTGCTCGCCGACCTTGCCTTCATATTCCTGTTTGGAATTCCCCTGGGGATGTGGCTGGCGCTCGTTCAGCCCCGCTGGATGGCGTTTGGCCTGCTGCTGTTGATTCCATTTGCCGGGATTGTTTACTGGGCGTTTCTGCACGGCTGGTGGCTGAACTTCATCGTGCCATCGCTCTTCACGCTCGTTCCCAACGTGGGTCTGGTGGCGCTCTATCGCGTGCTGATTGAGGAGCAGGAAAAGCGCAAAGTGCGCGGCGCGTTCCAGCAATACGTGAGCCCGGAAGTCATTCGTCGTGTCCTGAGCGACCCGGAATTGGTGCAGCCGCGCAAGTCGGAAATCACCGTGCTTTTCAGCGATGTACGCGGATTTACCACCATCTCGGAAAAGCTGGATGCGCAAGAGCTGGCGCGATTGCTGAACGGCTATCTGACGGAAATGACACGTATTATCTTTCGACATCAAGGAACGCTCGACAAGTATATCGGCGATGCGGTGATGGCCATTTGGGGAGCTCCGTTCACCGAGCCGAAACACGGCGAGCGTTGCTGCAAGGCCGCCCTGAGCATGCTTTCGCGGCTTTCGGAGTTGCAACAAGGATGGGTGTCGGAAGGTTTGCCCGCGATGGAAATTGGAATCGGAATCAACACGGGAATCGCTTCGGTCGGTAACATGGGATCCTCGCTGCGTTACGGATATACGGCGATGGGCGACACGGTCAACCTCGCTTCGCGCCTGGAAGGATTGAATAAGGAATACGGAACGAGCATTTTGATCAGCGAATCCACGCGTGCGGACGTGACCGACGAGCGAATCGTTCTTCGCGAGATCGATTTCATCCGAGTGAAAGGAAAAAATCAGCCGGTGACGATTTTCGAAATCCTCAGCGAACAAGCCGCCGCGAATGCTGGAAAGGAATTGGTCGAGATGTTCTCGCGGGGCCGCGAAGCATACAAGGCTCGCGATTGGAGTGCGGCGAAAGTCGCGTTTGAAGACGTCCTAAGCCGGTGGCCGACCGACGGGCCTTCGCTAGTGTTTCTCGGGCGTTGCGACGAATATCTCGCGGAAGAACCCGCAGCGGATTGGGACGGCGTCCACGTAATGAAATACAAATAAATTAGACAGGCGGCGAGTTATTCGTCGAGCCGCACGACGAAAGTGGTCATCTGGCCGGTTGCGCGCAATTGCCCGGCAAGTTGATTCGCCTCCGCTTCCGTGGGCACGCGCCCCACACGCACGCGATAAAACAAGCCGCTCGGCGAATCGTAAGTAACGATACTGACGGGCAAATTGCGGGATTCCATTTCAACTTTCAGCCGCTGAGCGTTTTCCTGCTCTCGGAACGCGCCGATCTGCACGGCGAAAAATCCCGTCGCTGAACTCGGTCCGGCGATAACTTCCAGCCGCACCTGCGCCGTGCCGGGGCCGACCATCTCGATTGCTTCCGCGGCGGAAAGAGACAAATCGATCACGCGATCGGCGACAAACGGCCCGCGATCGTTAATGCGAACTTGCGTCTGCTTGCCGTTGCGCAAATTCGTCACTCGGACCACGGCGTTGAAAGGGAGCGTGCGATGCGCCGCGGTGAATTCGTGCATGTCGTATATTTCGCCGTTTGATGTGCGGCGGCCGTTAAATGGTACGCCATACCACGAAGCCACGCCTTCTTCGACATATTCTCCCGGCACGACGGGGCGCCGTTCGCTGGCCGGAGGCGGACCTGAGCGCGGAGACGCTCCCGGTGGACCAAGCCTGGTTTGCGGCAGCGGTGCGGATGATGAAGCCGGCGCCGGAGGTTGTGCGGGCGGATGACTTGCAGCCTGGCGTTTCGCGCATCCCACCAGAATCGCAGGCAACATAGCAGCGGCGATGAGCAGCGACAACGCCCCAACGCGCTCGGGACCAGACCGCAAAATATTTTTCAACGGGGAATAAAATTTTGTCGACCGGCAGGCGGGACTCACGCAGTTTCCCGGTTCACTAGTTTGGACCCATCTTAGGTATTATAGGAACGCAACCATATTCTCGCAAGGAAGCCTATTGGCCCTTTCTCCGCGACTGCGTTACAAACTCGATCGAATCCGCCAACAATTCAGCGGCGTTTTCGGCGGCCAGCGCGAAGCGCCGCGTCCGAAGCTGTGCCCTTCGTGCGGCACGCTCGTGGGAGCGAGTGCGACGAAGTGCCATCAGTGCGGCGCGAGCATGAACTTCGGAATGGCGGCCGCGAGCCGGTCGTTGAGCCGGCTCCTGCCGACGACGTCGCCCGCAACTTACGGAATCCTCAGCCTGAGTTGTTTGCTCTACGGCGCGAGCCTGTTGGCGACGGTTCGCACCAGCGGCTTTCAGGCGCCGGGCGGCGGCTTATTCGGCATTTTTAATTTTGGAGCAATCAACGGCACCGTCTTGCAAAAGCTGGGCGCATCGCTTCCTTGGCAGATTGATGTGCAACAGCCATGGCGTTTCGTGATGGCAAGCTTCCTTCACGGAAGCCTGATGCACATCGGTTTCAACATGTGGGTGCTGATGGATATTGGGCCGCAGATAGAGGAATTATACGGTTCAGCGCGATTCTTCTTCATCTACGTCGTGACGGGTATTGGCGGCTACATTCTTAGCGCCCTGGTCGGTCACTTCAGCGTAGGAGGATCGGCATCATTACTCGGGCTGATCGGCCTGCTACTTGCTGTCACAACGAAACGGAGCGGCGCTTCGATGCAGATGCTCCGCAGCCAGCTGATCAAATGGCTCGTCTATATAGGAGTCTTGGGAATTTTAATGTCCGGAATCGATAACTTTGCGCACCTCGGAGGATTGATCAGCGGGTTTTTAATCGGCAAAGTGATGGTCGATCGTCCACCGATGTCGCAACAGGAACGCACGCGCGCGGATCTACTCGGTTGGACTACGGCGATCGTGGTGATCGCCAGCATCGGAGTGGTGGCTTACGGATTGTTCCAGGCGAGCTGAAAACGAAGGGCCGATCGGGCGCAGGTAATTCAGGCCCCCGCGTGGAGCCGCCGCGACACCACGATGCTGTAGTGCAGTCCTGAAATACACACAAAGACGGCTACGCAGTATTTGCAAACCTCTCGCACTACATCCAGCGTATGGTTATTCCAAATCGCCAACAATAAGACCAAGAAAATGAGGAGAAGCTCGAAAAATGTGGTGGCCTTCCCATAAATACTCGGTGGCAAAGAAATGTAACCCACTGTGATCAGAACCACAGCGCTGGCGACAAGCAGCGAAACGTCTCGCCCTAAGACAAGAATTGCCAGCCACCACGCAATTTTATTGTGCAAAGCCAGGACGAGATACGATGAAGAAACCAGAAGCTTATCCGCGATCGGGTCGAGATAGGCGCCCAGCGGAGTTTTTTGATTCAGTCCTCGTGCGAGCCAGCCATCCAGCGCGTCGGTGAGGCCGGCGACGATGAGAATTACCAAGGCCCAGCCATATCGTTCATAGTGAATCGTAATTATGAAAACAGGAAGGAACGCCAGCCGTAAAAACGTGAGCTGATTGGGGACGGTGAGGATTCGGCTGTTCATGAAGTCATCGGGTTAAGTGGAACTAATGTGCGCGATCAGGCGAACTGTGCCAGATACTCCGCCAGCGAACGGCCAGTCTTCTTTGCAAACACTTCTGCGAGCGATGGAATCGAGCCTCGCGGTTCGTCGAGCGCGATGCGTTCGATTCGAAGCATGGGGAAAAACAGCGTGGGCAGGCCCATGCGGTCGCCATCGGGATGCAGAACCTGGCTGACAAAATCGTCAAACGAATGGAGATCGATTCCACGCACGGAGACTCCCGAATGCGAAATGTCGATCAGTTCGCCCCACAGTTTTTCTTTTGGATTCTGCAGGCTGATTACGACGATCGAATGCGGTTGCATTGTGTCTCCCGAATCCTGTCATGCTATGGTATCTCAATTCGCGGCGCGAACTAGCACCGTGATGCTCTCAAAGGTATCTTCGCCGCCAAACCTCTTCAACCGGCCATCACTTTTATGTCCGGCGCTAGCTGCAGCTTCGGTTCTGTAACTTTTTGCACGGCTTCCGCGGAAACGCCGGGAGCAAGCTCGCGCAGGACAAGTCCATTGGGCGTAACTTCGATAACGCCGAGCTCGGTGACGATCAGATTCACCACGCCGACGCCCGTCAGTGGCAGGCTGCATTCCTTCACAATTTTTGGCTCGCCCTCTTTGGTGGTGTGTTCCATCGCAATGATCACGCGCTTGGCGCCGGCGACCAGGTCCATAGCCCCGCCCATGCCTTTCAACATTTTTCCGGGAATCGCCCAATTGGCGAGATTGCCCTTCACGTCAACTTGCAGCGCGCCGAGCACGGTGACGTTAATTCGTCCGCCGCGAATCATTCCGAATGAATCGGCGCTTGAGAAATAACAGCAGCCCGGAATTTCGGTGATTGTTTCTTTGCCCGCGTTGATGAGGTCGGGGTCCTCTTCTCCTTCGTACGGGTATGCGCCCGCTCCGAGCATGCCATTCTCCGATTGCAAAATCACTTCCATGCCCGGCGGCAGAAAATTCGGAATCAGCGTGGGCAAGCCGATGCCGAGATTCACGTAATAACCGTCGCGCAGCTCGCGGGCGACTCGGCGAGCGATGATTTCGCGCTTATCAATTTCCGCGGGCATGATGTCTCCTAACGCTTTCGCACGGTACGGCGTTCGATACGTTTTTCGTAACTCGTTCCCTGAAAAATGGCGTCCACAAAAACTCCGGGCGTGTGAACGCAGTCTGGATTCAGAGCGCCAAGCTCGACAATCTCTTCCACTTCGGCGATGACGTGGTCCGCTGCAGTGGCCATAATCGAGTTGTAGTTGCGCGCCGTCTTGCGAAAGACGAGATTTCCCCAGCGGTCCCCCTGGAAGGCTTTGATGAAAGCAAAGTCACCGCGCAATGCAGGCACCAGGACGTGCGGGCGGCCGTTGAAGTCTCGAACTTCTTTTCCCTCTGCCGCCAGCGTACCGTATCCCGTAGGTGTGAAAAATGCCGGAATGCCTGCGCCGCCGCAGCGAATGCGCTCGGCAAGCGTTCCTTGCGGATTCAATTCCACTTCGATTTCTTTTTTGAGGGCGAGCTGCTCGAAAAGTTTATTTTCGCCCACGTAGCTGGCGATCATTTTCTTCACTTGCTTGCTCTGCAGCAACAGCCCGATTCCGAAATCGTCAACGCCCGCATTATTCGACACCAGAGTGAGATTCTTGGTGCCTTTCCGGCGCAATGCGGCGATCAGGTTCTCCGGAATGCCGCAGAGGCCGAAGCCCCCGAGCAGAATCGTCGCTCCGTCCTGAATCCGGGCAATCGCGGCGTCAGCGTCGGCTACACGCTTGTCCATCCGGTCTCCTTATCTCGGTCACTTCGCACAGAAATAATTGCGCGGGAAGTTTACTTCAAATCGGCAGGTATTCTGTAGAACTCATTCGGCCGCGGGATTTGCAGGTTGATTGCTTCGGCGGCTAAGGCCTGAACGGGCGGCGTTTTTTAGCGTGCGCACCAGGGCCGCCACGTTTGCGGCCGCAGCGTCCGCAGATGGGGCGCGTTCCACCTCGGCCATGAGCGCGGATCCCACCACGGCTGCATCGGCAATTCCCCCCAGCACGCTCACGTGAGCGGGCGTCGAAATTCCAAAACCGACGGCAATTGGCAGCGTCGTGAACTTCCGCACACGCCGCGCGAGAGCCGGCAATCCTTCCGGCAATACTTCTCGCGTGCCGGTTACGCCAGTGCGTGACACGAGATAAAGGAATCCAGTTGACGCGTCCGCTATGCGCGCGAGACGCTCGTCTGTAGAAGTCGGAGCAGCAAGAAAAATCGTATCCAGATCACGGCTGCCCAAAACGGCGCGATACTCCACAGCTTCCTCCGGCGTCAAATCGGTGGCCAGAACGCCGTCAGCGCCCGCCGACGCCGCAGCTTCGGCAAATTTCTCCAGACCCATCTGCAAGAGCGGATTGAAATAACTGAAGAGCGCGAGAGGGACGTCCGTTCGCGTACGGAGCTCGCGAACGAGGTCAAGTACCCCGGCGAGAGTGGTTCCGCTGCGCAGCGCGCGTTCGCTGGCACGCTGAATGACAGGCCCATCCGCGACCGGATCGCTGAAGGGAACGCCGAGTTCGATGATGTCCGCGCCCGCTTCGGCAGCGGCGAGAACGATTTCCTCGGTAGCTTCGAGCGAAGGATCCCCGGCGGTGATGTAGGCTATGAGCCCGAGTTCGCCGGCATCCGCCAGCGCCTGGAATTTTCGTCCAATTCTTCCCGTATGTTTTTCTGCTGAGGTTGTTCGCTCAGCTCCAGCGGCCGCGCTTACCGCGTTTCCTCCCGACGACTTCGATGGGGAAGTCTTAGACATAGCGAGAAAGGATTTCCATGTCCTTGTCGCCGCGGCCGGAAAGATTCAGGATCACTACTTCATCCTTCCTCATTTTCGGCGCGCGTCGAATGAGTTCCGCCAGAGCATGCGCAGATTCAAGCGCGGGGATAATTCCTTCTACGCGCGCCAGCGTGCGGGCTGCAGCCACGGCGTCTTCATCACTGACGGCCGTGTACTCAGCGCGACCCTGTTCCGCAAGCCAAGCGTGCTCGGGGCCGACGCCGGGATAATCGAGCCCTGCAGACACGGAATGGGTGGTTGAGATTTGGCCGTCCGCGTTCTGCAACAGATACGTATAGGTGCCTTGCAGAACGCCGGGTCGCGCGCCGGCAAATCCCTCTGCCGCAGCAAGGCGCGCCGCGTGCTCACCAAGCAATTTTCCGCGGCCGCCTGCCTCTACGCCGAGCATTTTGACGTTAGCGTCGCCGAGAAACGCGTGGAATAGGCCGATGGCATTCGATCCGCCGCCCACGCACGCGATCAAATGATCGGGGAGGCGCCCCTCAGCGCCCAAAATTTGCTCGCGAGCTTCTTCGCCGATAATTTTCTGGAAATCGCGCACGATTTGCGGGTAAGGATGGGCGCCAAGAACGGAGCCGAGGAGATAATGCGACGTACGCACATTCGTAACCCAGTCGCGCATAGCCTCGTTGATCGCGTCCTTCAGCGTGCGGCTGCCGGAATCCACACCGATCACTTCCGCGCCGAGGAGACGCATGCGAAAAACATTCAGCCGCTGGCGTTCCATATCTTCGGTGCCCATGTAAATCGTACAAGTCAGGCCGAGTCGAGCGGCGACCGTGGCTGTGGCCACGCCATGCTGCCCTGCGCCGGTTTCCGCAATGATTCGCTTTTTGCCCATGCGCACAGCGAGTAGGCCCTGGCCGAGCGCGTTATTTATTTTGTGCGCGCCGGTATGGAGCAGGTCTTCGCGTTTCAAATAGATGCGAGGGCCGCCGAGCTGCTCGGTAAGCCGCGATGCGAATTGCAGAGGAGTGGGCCTGCCGGCAAAATTATGGAGCAAGTCATCGAGTTCCTTCTGGAAACTCTTATCCGCGCGAGCTTCGGCATAGGCTCGCTCGAGTTCTTCGAGCGGCGCGACGAGCGTTTCCGGAACATAGCGGCCGCCGAAGGGGCCGTAGCGTCCGCGTGAATCCGGCATCGTCTGCGGCGCCGCGCTCATCGCGCTTTCCTCCGCGCAGTGCGTACCGCTCGCATAAAGTTCGCTACCAGCGCCGGATCTTTCTTGCCTGGTTTTGCCTCCACTCCGCTGCAAACATCCACTGCATATGGCTTGGCCGACCGAATCGCTTCAGTAACGTTCTTCGGCGTCAGGCCTCCGGCCAGAAAAATACGGCCCGCGCGTTTCGCTCGAAGCGCCATGTTCCAGCGAAAAGTCTTTCCGCTTCCACCGTGGCGGCGACGGTCGAAGCCGTCGAGCAAAAACGCTGAAACACGCTTGAACCGCGCGAGTTCAGCCGTACGGAACGAGTTTCGCACCCGGACTGCCTTGATTACGGGCAGGTTTCGCGCAAGGCGCGCGACAGTCTCAGGCGATTCTTCACCGTGCAGCTGAAGATAGTCGAGGCCGACCTCGCGCGCGATCGCTAACATTTTGTCCTCTCGCTCGTTCACAAAAACTCCCACGGCAGCGACTTTCTTCGGCAAGCGCCGCAAAATCCGTCGGGCTGTCCGCGGCGTCACGTAGCGCGAGCTAGGCCGGTAAAAATTAAATCCAATGAAGTCCACTCCGGCTTCGAAAGCCTTGCGAGCGTCCTTTAAATTTGTAATCCCGCAGATTTTCACCATTACCATAGCGTCTCGTCGTTCGCCGAGCCAGATTTCTCCGCACCGCAGGGCTGGAGCAAAGCGCGCAGAGCCTGTCCAGGATCGTTTTGTTGCATCAGTCGCTCGCCAATTAAGAACGCATCAAACCCCGCTTCGCTCAGCCGAACGAGATCCTCGCGCGTCCGCAAACCAGACTCACTGACCGCGATGCAATCCTCTGGAATGTCCTGCACCAATTCGAGCGAAGTTTTCAGATGCACGCTGAAATCCTGCAGGTCTCGATTGTTGACGCCGATAATTTGCGCCCCGGCTGAAAGAACGCGTTCCAGTTCCTGGTGCGAATGAACCTCCACTAACGGCTCCATCTTGAGCGAACGCCCCAAAGCGAGCAGCGCGCGAATCGTTTCATCGTCCAAGACGGCGGCGATGAGAAGAAAGGAGTCGGCGCCGGCTGCGCGCGTTTCCCACACCTGCCAGGAATCTAGGATGAAATCCTTTCGCAAAATTGGAATTGTGGTTACGCGGCTGGCCTCCTTCAAATCGGCCAGCGAGCCGGAAAAGAAATCCTCTTCGGTAAGCACGGAAAGCGCCGCCGCGCCAGCCTGCTCGAGATCCGCAGCCAAGCGGGCTGGGGCGAAGTCTGAACGGATGATGCCGCGAGACGGGGAGGCTTTCTTCAGTTCCGCGATAACGTGAACACCCGGTCCCGTAAGCGCAGACGGGAAATCCCGAGGCGGCGAAAGTTTCTTTTCGACCGCCATCCGCAGCGCGGCCTCCGGAAGCACGCGCTTGCGACGCGCGATAGACTCGCGGCGTGCTTCGACAATTCGTTCCAAAATGTTTTTCGACCGAGCGCTGGTTTCCATGTGCGAATTTACGTCAAATGCGATGCGGCAAAATACACCTTCAGGTGAGCCCTGAAGGGAGAATCGCTGTGAATATGCTAGTTGCGCGGCTTGCAGAAGTCAATTTGCCGCGGCGCCTGATATTTGAAGAGAGGAAAGATTTTCGAACCGGTTGCGGCTATGGCGCAGGTGGTGCAGCCCCGAGCAGCGGCTCCGAGAACTTGATGGGAATGCCAAAATTCGAGCCACCGAAACCCTTGAGCACAGCATAAGTGACGCCAATCACTTTTCCTTTGCGATTGAAAAGTGGCCCGCCGGAGCCGCCGTTGGTCGTCTGCGCGTCGAAAACGATCTTGTCCGGCAGAATATCGCCGATGTGTCCCTGCGTGATCAACGGACGAATCAAGTTGCGATGCGCCAGCTCGTCGAGCACCTTGGAGGTGTCTATCCCGTTGTGAGCAATAATCTCCTGAGCCGTATCTTCATCGGTGCGCGCGAGAATGGCGGCGAGTCCGGTAGCATAGCCCATCAAAATTACGGGCTGGCCGGTGACCGCAGCTCCTTGGTTCCAATCGACCAAAAGGACCGGGCGTTTGAGGTCCTGCAAATCCACTCGCATCGTCGCGAGATCCGTTTCCGGTGAAATCTGCTGGACCTCCGCGTGAAACGCGCGAGCATCCCCGGGAAAATAAGCGCGGATAGTCGAAATTTCCGGCTGGTATCCCTCGTCTGTGAAAACTTTGAAGTCATCCGTTTTCCACCACGGCTCGGCCACATGGTGATTCGTCATGACCCGTCCATTCGGACCGGCGACAAAACCTGTGCCAAATACATCCACCTTAACTTCCGGCCCATGGCCTTCGAGCGTGAGAATCGGCTCCCCGTCGCTATCTTGCAAAGGCTGGCCCTGTGGGTTGAGGCCGGCATAACGCAGGCGCTGTCCGGTGTTCTTGTCGCGGAGCGCCACCGAAACATGCAATAAGCAAACGCTTTGTACGTCCGCAGGAATCAGAGTTTGGGCTCCCTGCCCTTCTTGCTCGATTCGCGCGAGCCGCGCATTCGTCTCTTCGAGCTGTTTTTGCAGGCTGCTTGCATCATTCGGATCCGCATTTGTTATCTGAGCTTTCAGATCCGCGGCTTGTTTCTGAAGGTCGCCTTTGGCGGCTGGACCGCCGGTTGCCGTTCCCTGTTGCATGCGAATTCTGCGGGCTTCCGCCATCAAATCCTGCTGGCGAACGATTCCGCCTTCAAAGCGCGTGATGATGGCATTTCCGCGCTGTGTTTCTTTTTGCGCGCTGCGGGCGAAGAGAAAGTACATCCCGGCCATGACCGCAACAATGGCGCAAATGGCGACGAATCCGAATTTCAGCTTGTGGTCGAGCGAGGTGGCGTCATTCGCCATTTTTTCTGTCACCGCGAGGGCCTCGAACGCCGTGTGGGCGATCTGTTGGCCTTCTATGGCAATCTTTGCTTCGTCGCGCAACTGTTTTTGCGCGCGGAACATTCTTAATTGTGTGCGGACGCGAGCCAGCAGTTCGCCCGATTCATACGGTTGGGAAATCGCGTCGTCCGCCCCAAAATTCAACGCTTCCGCGCGCTCCTGAGGTCCTGAGCCGACCAGTAGAATCACGCGAACCATTTCGGTGGCTGCGGAGCCGCGGATGGTGGCGATGGTTTCGCGCGGATGCGGTCCCTCTGCCTCGGACGCGGCCCGCGTTGCAGCGTTGATCAAAAGCAGATTGGCCGCCGCTCGCTGAATCGCGTCCAGCGCGTCGCCGGCGTTGCTGAATGAAATTACATCGTAACCCGCTGTCTCCAGCGCCGAGCGCAGGGTTTCGAGCGCGACGCTGTCGGCTTCGACGATTACGATTTTTTCGCGCGTGTTATCCATGTCGCCCGTAGACTATTCCGGCGTCGAAAAGAGACCTTCATCACAGGGAAGAAAAATCGGAAAGCACAAGAGCTTCGAGCGCATTCCTCAATTAGAATAGACGCTCTCCATGCCTTGGCGGGTTCATACTAATTTTGTTGGATAAAATTTGCAAACACTCGACCAACTGAACCAAAAGATCGTACGCTGCCGAAAATGCCCCAGGCTTGTCCGCTATCGCGAAAAGGTAGCCGCGGAGAAGCGCCGTGCCTTTATGGACTGGGACTACTGGGGCAAGCCCGTCCCGGGCTTTGGTGATCCGCACGCCAAGCTCCTGATTCTCGGTCTCGCGCCCGCAGCCCACGGCGGGAATCGAACGGGAAGAGTTTTCACCGGCGACCGTTCCGGCGATTTTCTCTACAAGGCGCTTTATGAAACCGGGTTTGCCAACCGGCCGGTTTCCACGCAGCGGGGCGACGGCCTGAAGCTAAAAAATGCATATATCGCGGCGACGATTCGATGCGCTCCTCCCGCGAACAAACCGCTTCCATCCGAATTAGCAAACTGCCTTCCATATTTTGAACGGGAGCTGGAGTTAATCCGCCCGCGCGCTGTCCTTGCGTTGGGAAATATTGCGGTGCGCGCTTACTTGGGGCTGCTGAAGCGCAAGGGCCAAATCGAGAGCTTCGCAAAGTACCCGCTTCGTCACGGCGCGAGTTATCAGCTGCCCGGCGGACTGCCTCGATTATTTGTCTCGTATCATCCCAGCCAGCAAAATACATTCACCGGAAAACTCACGGAATCGATGATGGTTGACGTGCTGCTTGCGATCCGGGAATTCGTCGGCGGCAAGTAATTTATTCCGGCGCCGCAAGTGCCCCGTGTGTTTGACAGCGTGCTGCGAGGCTTGCTAGCCTCGCCAGACGCGGTGACTCTACCGCCCTCGAATGAAAGCCGAACCCGACCGAGAAACCGCGCGCGAGTCCATCATTGAATTCCGCAACGCCGGCTATCGTCTTCCGAACGGCCAACCGTTGTTAGAGGGTCTCAATCTCACCGTAGACCGCGGCGAGACGCTAGTTCTGTTAGGCCGCAGTGGCGCCGGGAAGACTACGGCCCTGAAGCTGGTTAATCGGCTGCTCGATCCGAGCTCCGGGGAAGTCCTCGTCGAAGGTAAGGCGACCCGCAGTTGGGACGCGATCGCGCTACGCCGGCATATCGGTTACGTCATACAAGAAATAGGCCTGTTTCCACATTTCACGATCGAGCAGAACGTTTCCCTGGTTCCGCGACTCGAACGCTGGCCGCTTGAGCGGACCAGCGCGCGTGTGAACGAACTTTTGAATCTCGTAGGTCTCGATCCGGCTAAATTTTCGAAGAGGTATCCGCACGAACTTTCCGGAGGCCAGCGCCAGCGAGTAGGCATCGCGCGCGCACTGGCTGTTGACCCGCCCATTTTATTAATGGACGAGCCCTTCGGAGCGCTCGATCCGCTCACGCGCGGCGAACTACACAAGGAGTTCCAACAGCTTCAGCGGCGCCTCCAGAAGACGATCGTGATCGTCACTCACGATGTAGGCGAATCTTTGTTGCTCGCCACGCGCATCGCATTGCTCGACGCGGGAAAATTGATTGGAGTCTTTTCGGTCAAGGAGTTCCTCGCGGCTCGCGAGCCGGTGGCCGCTGCTTACGTTGCCAATTTTCGGATGTACGAAGAAGCCGAGAGGACCCATGAGCCTGGTTGATTTCTTTGTTCGGCATCAGCGCGAAATTTTTCAGGCGACCCTCGAGCACATTTGGCTGGTTGGCATCTCGATGCTGCTGGCGGTGGCTATAGGAGTTCCGCTCGGGATTATCGCCGCCCGCCATCCCTGGCTTTCGAGACCGATCCTCGGAGGAGCAAACATCGCCGAAACAATTCCAAGCCTTGCGCTTTTTGGATTCCTGCTGCCGGTGCCGTGGCTCGGGGGCCGCGCGGACCGGCTGGTGATCACCGCGCTGACGTTGTACGCATTGCTTCCCATTATTCGCAATACGACCGCGGGCATTGGCGGCGTGAATGGCGCGGTGCGCGAAGCGGCGCGCGGAATGGGAATGACGGAGAATCAAATTCTGTTTCAAGTGGAACTTCCGCTTTCTGTGCCGACAGTTCTCGCGGGTGTTCGGGTTGCAACTGTCCTGACCATCGGTATCGCGACGATCGCGGCCGCGGTGGGTGCGGGGGGCCTGGGTGAATTTATTTTTCGTGGCCTTGCGATGGTGAACGACCAGTTGATTCTTGCCGGGGCGATTCCAGCGGCCGCGCTCGCGCTGGTTGCGGATTTTATGTTGAGCTTGCTGGAACGCAGGCTGCGGCCCGCGGGATTATGATCGGGCGCCGAAGTGGCGCCTTTATCTGCCTGCTCGTTCTGCTCGTTTCCTGTAGCGGCGAGCGGCGCGAAACAATTGTTATCGGTTCCAAAAACTTTTCCGAGCAAGCGCTTCTCGCTGAAATCGTTGCACAGCATCTGGAAGCTCGCCTGCATCGGACGGTTGACCGGCGCTTTTACCTGGCCGGTTCTTACATTTGCCAACAGGCGCTGCTCTCCGGCCGAATTGACGGCTACGTGGAATACACAGGCACGGCCTTGACCGCAATTCTGCATGACCCGATTCAGAGCGATCCTTCAACCGTGTTCGAGCGCGTGAAAAGCGAATACAAGCAGCGATTTGGACTGCAAGTGATGCCGTCCCTCGGATTTAATAACACGTTTGCGATTGTCGTGCGCGGCGAGGATGCCCGCCGATTGAATTTGAAGACGATTGACGACGTCGCGCGTTATTCCCCGAAATGGCGAGCGGGATTCGGATACGAATTCATCGAGCGTCCGGACGGTTACGAAGGGCTTGCAAAAGTCTATGGACTTAAATTCAGTGCCACGCCTCGCATCCTTGATTTGGGCTTGCTCTATCGCGCGCTGCTGGACAGGCAGGTGGACATCGTCGCCGGAAATTCAACCGATGGATTGTTGGCCGCGCGCGACCTGGTGATTCTTGAGGATGACAAACATTATTTTCCGCCTTACGAAGCGGTGCCGATCATTCGCCAGGACACGCTTGTCCGTTTTCCGGAAGCGCGCGCCGCCATTGAAGAATTAGCTGGAAAAATTTCCGATGCAGAAATGCGAAAAATGAACTATGCGGTGGACGCGGAACGGCGCGACATCGCCGAGGTAGCGCGCGAATTCCTGCACTCCAAGGCGCTAGATTGATGCGCCAGCCTTAACGAGAGTCTTCGGATTCTTGTAGAGCTTTGAAATGGGCTTCGAGCGCCGCGCAGTATTGGTGCTCGGCCTCGAGCTCAGCTTGCAGCTTTTTAACAAAAAGCTCAAGGCGGCGAAGCTCGTTGCGCAATTTTTGAACTTCCCCATTCGACTGCGGGACGCTGCGTGGTGCGGCTGCTTGCGGTACCGCAGGGCTTTTTGAGGCGGACGGCGCAGACACCCAAGGAGCAACCGGCGGAGCCGCCGTTGCAACTGCGGGAGAGTTCGCCAGGTTCGGAGAAAACAGGCCGCTCAACACCCGTGATGCCGCGCTCGACGGCATCTCCGGGGCATCGTCGCGTTCTACCGCGCCGCCAATGCTTGAAATTGTGGGATGCAACAAATTCTTGACGCGAGCGATCAAATCCTGCGGCTGAAACGGTTTGCGTATCAGCTCGTCGGCCTTCACCGCGGTGGCGCGTTCCGCAACGGAGCGATTTACCACGCCGGACATCAAAATCACCGGCGTCTTGCCGAGCCGGTCGTGTTGCTTCACGAACTCGCAAACCTGGTAGCCGTCTTTGTCCGGCATGATCACGTCGGTGATCACCACATCCGGAGCGGTCTGGTTGAACTGCTCGAGCGCCGAAGCGGCATCAGCGCAGGTGATCACGTGGATGTTCTCCTTGCGAAAAGCGATCTTGATCACTTCGCGCATGGTAGCGCTATCGTCGATGAAATATACCGTGGGAGTCCGGGCTGCTTCCGAGTTGTGTGTTTCGCTCATGACATTTCCTTCTCGATCTCGTCGCGTTCGCCTTCGTCGAATTCCCGCATGGCGTCGAGCAGGAGATCGGTGGCCGAGCGCAATACCGTCCGTTGCGTTGCGGTCGCGCCGTACACGAATTTGTAAACGCCTTTCTCGGCAGCTTGGCACGTTTTCACGATTTCTGTCACCGCTTCGTCGCCAAAATACGTGCCGCACTCAGCATGAAAGATTTCTCCAGCTTCAAAAAATATGATGCCGTCGGTCTCGCCCGCGTTCACATGCAAGGCCCCCGTTTGGCGCGACTGTCCGAGCATCTGCATCACTCCGGGAAGGTCCAGATGCGAGAGGCTGCCGCTTAAATCCGTGTCCGCAGCCGAAAGCATCTGCGTAGGTTGAAAGCCTTCCTGGCGGCTCAGAAGGAAACTTCGCACATGGGCTGCGAGATCTGACGGCGAACGCCGCCGGTCCACGAAGTCGTCGCACCCCGCGCGATAGGCTTCCAGCAAGGCCTGGTCTCCGCCGCCGCCGATTGCGATTAGCGGAATGTTTGCAGTCTTAGGATCCGCGCGAAGGATCGGAGCCATTTCGTGCGCGCCCATGTCGCGCAAATTCGTTGCACAAAGAATTGCTGTCGGAGCATTCCATTCGAGCATGGTGAGCGCGTAGGCGGCCTGCGTGCTCGGGATCACTTCGAACCCCTGCTGCTGCAAAGCGTCGGTCAGACGCTTTGAGAAATAGACGTTGCTGTCGATCAGCAGAATCTTCGGAAGATTTGGCAGCATGCTCATGCGCGCGTCTCCGCAGATTCGATTCCGTTTGCCTCTGCATTCGCGGAGTTCACCAGAGCGTTCAAGTCCAGAACCTCGATGCTTTCTTCGCCGATCGTCAACGTACCTGAAATGTATTTTGGACTCGTCGGATCCGGATTTTCTGTGGGAGCAGTCACAAGCTCGCATTCGCCGTCGACTGGAATCGCGCCAGGCTCGCTGGCCGAGCCAAAGTCGCGGGCCGCCACCAGGTAAAACCGATGCGCTGGAGACTTCTTGCCGGTCAATATCCGGCAGACGTCATATACCGGCACGATCCGTCCACGCCGGACGATCACGCCCGACACCAAGGGCGATCGCTGCGGAAAGTGGTGCAGCCGGACCGGCGGCGCGAGTTCCGAAACGGTGGCGGCGGGCATCGCGAATCGGCGATCTCCGATTTGGACCAGTACATACGATTTTGCATTCGTATTGTCCGTCGCGCTCATATCTGTACCGCCCCTTCCAACGCATCTTGCGAGGCTGCTTCTGCTAGCAAACCGTCGAGTCTCTTAAATTCGTTTGCCGTCAAAAATCCCAGTGGATTAATGACCGGAATCACCTGGTCCTCGAAATACGCCAGCCCGCGATACCACCGGCATTCCGCGCCGATAAAAGCCCGCGGCAGCGCGTGAACTGCTGAGACTTCCGTCATGCGTTCGATCTTGTCCACGAGAACGGCCACGCGTACTTGCCGCAAGATCAGAACCAAGGTCGGTCGCACGACCCTTAAGCCGAAGTGCACGCACGCGTTTACCACGAAGTACGTTCTGTGGTTGCGCTCGACCGTGTGGCGCACCTTCGGAATTTCCTGTTGTTCGATCTCCATAGCCGCGCCCAGGCTGTCTGTGCTTCGAATTTCCTGCACCGAATCCGCTGCAATAGCAAACAGCTGATTCGCCACGGTGAACAAAATTACCGCTTCCGTCCGGCGAATCCGGCGCGATTTTGTCGGCTCCTGTGCTGCGATCTTCATCACGCTCCGACCGGGACTAGCTTCGAGAATTTCATCGCGCGCCTTTCGATGGCCGCGCTGATTTCGTTTATATCCACCACTTCGTCAACCGCGCCCGTCTTAATAGCCTCCGCGGGCATGCCGAAGATTACGGAGGACGCCTCATCCTGCGCGATCACGTAGCCGCTGTTGGCTTTCACCGTCTTCACGCCCTTCGCGGCATCGTTGCCCATACCGGTCAGCACGACCGCGATGGCCATCAAGCGCGAATATGCCGCCACTGTTTCCAGAGCTGCGTTCGCACACGGCAAGTAGCCTTCAATTCTCATTCCGGGGTCGAGCACGATTTTTCCGGTGGGAGAAACCCTCAAGTGATGCGACCCGGGGCACAAATAGATCATTCCGGTCTGCACGGCCTCGTTCGCCTCCGCCTCTTTTACCGGCAATTTTGAAATCTCGGCTAGCTGCAGCGTAAACGGTTTTGTAAACGCCGCCGGCATGTGCAACACGAGCAGCACAGCACCCGGAAAATCTTTCGGCAATCCCGCGACGACTCGCATCACTGCGGCGGGTCCTCCCGTGGATGCAGCGATAACCACAATCGGGAATTTCGCGCCATTCTGAGAACTGGCCGCTGCATCGGCGCCAGTTTTTTTATTCGCTGGAAGAGTCCCCTGTGCCTGTGGAATGGGCACCTTCCCGCGGGTTGCCGTGCGCACTACGCGAACTTTGGCCGCCATTTTAAGTTTGCGAGTCAGTTCGTCGCGGACGCTGCGCATATCCAAATCGATGCCGCTGGAAGGTTTGGGAACGAAATCAATTGCGCCCAGCTCAAGCGCTCGCAAAGTGCTCGAAGCGCCTTCGCGAGATTCCGAGCTGACGATGACGATCGGCCTGGGATGCTGCGACATGATCATTTCTGTGGCTTGCAAACCATCGACGTGCGGCATATTGATGTCCATCGTGATCACGTCGGGCCGCAACGATTCCGCGAGAGCCACGGCATCGCGCCCGTCCCGCGCTTGCCCGGCTACTTCGAGCTGAGGGTCGGAGTTGATGATCTCCTGAAGCACTTTGCACATGAACGCGGAGTCATCCACCACCAGCACTCGAATTTTCTTTTCAGCGCTCTTATTCATTTCAATCCTGCTGCACCGGCACCCTCAATGCTGGACGGCCCTTCGGTTTCACCGGCTCAATCAGGCCTTCGACCGTTGAAATCAACTGATCTTCCTGCACCGGCTTGGTCAGAAAACCGGAAGCGCCTTCTTTCATGGCGCGATCGCGATGCTTCGCACCCGCTCGAGAAGTAACCACCAGCACGGGAATCTTGCGCGTCACGGGGTCCTGCCGGAGACGCGCCAGCAGTTCGTAACCGTTCATTCGCGGCATTTCGAGGTCCGTGACGACCAGATGGCAGCCCACTTCCGCGATGATTTCGGAGGCTTCCAGCCCGTCGGAAGCAAGCTTCACGCGGTAGCCGGCTTTTTCGAGCATGCGTCCCACAAACTTTCTGACGCTGATCGAATCATCTGCCACCACCACAACGCGATCGTTTTCTACCGGATCAACGGCTGCTGCCGGGATGTTCCCGGCGGCCACCGCCTCTGCGCCCGGCGCGAATACCCGCGCGGCAGGTGACGATGCGGGCAGTGCGTGGCGTTCCGCGCCATCGTTCGAAACCAGCCGGTTCAAGTCAATGAGAAGTATCAAACTTCCATCCGGAGCAATCGTCGTGCCCGGGAAAAGTTTTACTCGCCGCAAGTAATTCCCCAGGTTCTTGATAACGATTTCATCCTTGCCAAGAACTTCCTCGACAATCACACCCACCTGTTTTCCCGCTACCTTCACGATGACCATGTGAAAATACCCGTTCACCGGTTCGAGCGCTGGAAGTGCAAGCTGCAGGTCCAAACGGACGACTTCCGTCACCACATCGCGCACGCGCGCGAAAAGTTTTCCACCCACGTCTTCAATTTCCTCGGGTTTGAGGCGTCGAATTTCCTCAATCACCGCCAGCGGCAATGCAAACACGGCGCTGCCGCAACGCACGAACAAGGCTTGCGAAATAATCAGAGTTAGCGGCACCTTAACGGTGAAGCAGGCGCCGCGCCCCGGCTCCGAGCGAACTTCGATTTCGCCGTTGAGCGCGTGGACGTTTGCGCGCACCACGTCGAGGCCGACTCCGCGGCCGGCCAGCTCCGTCATCGAAGAAGCGGTTGTGAATCCCGGGCGGAAAAGGAATTCGCGCAGCTCGCGTTCGCTCAGCTCCGCTGCCGCCACTGGCGACATTGCGCCGGACTCGATCACTCGGCTGCGGACTCCGTCGTAATCAATTCCACGGCCATCGTCTTCGACTTCAATAAAAATATGATTGCCGCGATGGTAGGCGCGCACTTCCACTCGGCCCTTTTCGGACTTCCCACCTTGCCGCCGCGCCGCCGGGTCTTCCAGACCATGCGCAACGGCGTTGCGTACCAGATGAATCAGCGGATCGGAGATGTGCTGGATAATATTGTTGTCGAGTTCCGTCTCGGCGCCTTCCAGCGACAGCTCCACCGGTTTTCCCGCCGCCTTGGACGCGTCTCTTACCGTCCGCGAAAGCCGCGTATAGAGGTTGCCGATAGGCACCATGCGCGCTGCCGTAATCTCGTCTTGCAAGTGGTGCGCTAGTTTCGTGAACTCGTCGATGTCCGAATCCACTCTGCCCATGAATCCTTCGAGCTGCGTGAGCACTTCGGTCACGTCCGCCGATATCTCGGTCAAGGAACGCGACAAAATATTGAAATCGTCGTAGCGATCCATTTCGAGATCGCTGAACTCCAGCAGATCGCTCGACATGATCGCCGGCATGTTTCCCGAAGTTCCGCGGAACGTGTCCATTTGCGGCGGATGGCTGCCAAAGGTGCGCCCGCCGCCGACGCGATTGAATTCGTGCTTCTCCTGAAAATCGCCGACTTTTCCAGAGAGGCGCCGCTTCGAAAAACTGAGTATCTCGACCAGCTTTGCGAGTTCGGACAAGCGCCCCACCATACGCGTACGGTTGATTACCAGTTCGCCCACTGCGTTCATCATGCGGTCGAGGCGCTCGAGCGAAATGCGCACGGATTTCGCCTGCGGCAAAACTTGTCTCGCTGCAGAACTCGAAGCAGTCGTCTGTTCCTGCGCCGCCCCAGCCTGTTGCGATTCCGGCGGAGTTCCAACCTCATGATTGTTCTCCGATTTCATTTCAGCGGCGACTTCAGGCGCTAGATCTTCGATTCTAGCGAGCAGCGTATCAACGGCAGCGCGCATCTCCACGTCGCTCGACCATTGCCGGTGCAGAAATTTTTTCAGCACGTCCACGGATTCCAGGCAAATATCGATGAAGTTGGCGTTCGGTTGCAAAGCGCCGTCTCGCAACTCTCCAATTAAATCTTCCACGCGATGCGCCACGGCCGAAAGCCGGTGCAGCCCAACTTGAGCCGCCGAACCTTTCACCGTGTGCATCGAGCGGAACAGCCGGTGAATGTCGTCTGCCTTCGGATTAGCTTCGAGCGCGAGCAGGCATTCCGTTACCGCCTGCAAGTGCTCTTCAGCCTCAGGAATAAAAAAGTCGAGAACTTCGTCAGGCACTTCGGCGTCGGCCGGCAACTTGTCGGCATAAGAAACCGATGGAAAGACTTCGGGTATAGGCTGACCTTCACCGGCCCCGGCTGTTGCTCCGCCGTATTCGTCATCCGCGTATTGCTTGGCCTGGGACGGCTCGGCCGGAAATGCGAACGAATAGCGCTGCCTGAATGCGGCGAGGTCCTCCAGCGTTTCTGCGCCGCTCGAACTGATTTGCAGCAAATCGAATTCCAGCACTGAAATTGCATCGGAAATAAACTCTGTCAGCGGTCCCTGCATGTCCGCCGTGAGTGTCGCGTTCATGGCGTAATGGAAAATGTGCGCCATCTTGGCGGCCACTTCTGAAAACTGGGGAAATCCGTAACTCGCGGACGTCCCGGCCAGAGTGTGGGATGCGATGTAAAGTTTCTCCAAATCTTCCGGTTTAGTCTGCGGCTCCTGCAACATGCCGGAGTACTCGCGCAGAAACTGGAGGTTCTCGGAAGCCTCTTGGAGAAACAGTTCCGCCGATTCCTGATTTGGCAGGTTCACGGCAGTTCCTCCACGAAGGCCAGCGTCCGCGGAGCCTCGGAAGAAACGGGCTTGCGATAGATCAAGCAATCGCCCAGCCTGATGGACTCCAGGTTCAGCGCAACATTTGAAAGCGTTTCAGAGTGGCCCAGCAGAAAATATCCGCCGGGTTCGAGCGCTTCGTAAAAGCGGTGGAGGATCTCGAGCCGCCTCTTCTCCGAGAAATACATCAGCACGTTCATGCAAAAGATGCAGTCGAACTTGCCGAAGTACGCCGGCTCGACGAGATTCATCTGCACGAATGAGATCATCTTTCGAATTCGCGGCCTCACTTGGTATCCATGTTTCGTCGTCGAAAAGTGCGTCTCTACTTGCCCCAGCGAAACATCTTGCAAACTGCGCTTGGCGTAGAGCCCGCGTTCGGCGTGGGACAACGCCCGGCGGCTGATGTCGGTCGCCAGAATTTCAATCTGCCAAGCTTCGGCGAATTTCAACGAATCGCACAGCGTGATCGCAATCGAACAAGCTTCTTCGCCCGTGGAACATCCCGCGCTCCAGATGCGAAGCGCGCGCGGATCCTGCCAGAACTTTCTCTCCTGCACTTCGGGCAGAATTTTTTTCCTCAGTGCCTCATACACCGCCGGATAGCGGAAAAAAGAAGTCTCCTGCGTCAGCAACTGCTCCAGCAGGGCGTCGTATTCGCCAGCGGACGCGCGCACGATTTCCAGCAGCTCCGTTCCGCTCTCAATATGTTTCTCGCCCAGATATTCGCGGAGGCGAGTTGAAAAGAACCGTTCGCGCGAAGAATCGAGCAAGATCGCGGAGCGCTGCTCAATCAGCGTGCGAATCTCGCCGAGTTCCGTCTCGGTAAGCTGCGCGGTTGTGAGATGTTGTTTCATGTTCGGCAAGCTTTAGCGGCCGGCCTTTCGGCAGCCGCTCCGGCACACCGTTATCGATGTGCCCCCACAGGCGCCGCCGGTCGCGTTTCCTCAGATGCCGCCGTTTCCGGCCGGCCGGATTGCGAACGAAATTGCGCGAGCGCTTCGTTGAGCTGTTCCGAGAGCTTCACCATGTTTCCCACGGTGGAGGCTGTTTGCCGCGCGCCCTGGGTCGTCTGGCGCGTGATGCCGGAAATAATCTGCATGGCATTTGCCACGCCTTCCGTACCCCGCACCTGCTGCTTCGACGCGAGCGAAATTTCCTGCACCAACTCGGCTGACTGTCGAACCACGCTCGAGATCGCTTCGAGCGCCTTTCCGGCTTGGTCGGCCAGTCCAGCTCCCACTTCTACTTCGCGTGTGCCTTCTTCCATCACTACCACGGCTTCGTTTGTCTCGGCCTGAATGGCTTTGATCAGCGCGGCGATGTCCTTGGTCGCGCTTCGTGAGTGTTCCGCCAGCTTGCGAACCTCGTCCGCGACCACCGCGAAACCTCGCCCAGCTTCTCCGGCGCGAGCAGCTTCAATAGCCGCGTTGAGCGCCAGCAAATTGGTTTGTTCAGTGATGTCGTTAATCACATTGATGATTTCCGAAATTTCAAGTGAGCGATCGCCGAGGGACTTGATTTTCTTGGCGGTAGCTTGCACCGAAGCGCGAATCCGCTGCATACCATCCAGCGTATCGCGCACCGCACGGTTGCCTTGTTCGGCGGCGTCCAGAGCGCGGCGAGCAGCTTCCGCGCTGGCTTCCGCGTTGTTCGATACTTGTTTCATCGAAACGGTTAGCTCTTCCACGGCCGACGAAGTGTTGGTGATTTCCTGGTCTTGTTGCGTCGCGCCGGCAGTCATGTCGTCCGCGGCTTCAAGAATCTTGTTCGCGCTGGTGCTGACGTCAACGGCAGCCTTCCTGACGCGCTCGAGCACCTTGGTGAAGTTGTCGAGCATGAAATTCACCGAATCCACCACATTACCCAAAGCGTCGTTGCTCACCTTTCCGCGAATATTCAAATCGCCTCGCGCCACCTGGCTGATGGTATTGAGCAAATCCGTGATGCTGCGTTGAAGCGAATCCTGAGCCTGCTGATTCGTGACCGCGTGAGCGACCTTCGCTGCGCTGCGATTGAAATTCTCCGCGATGAATCCGAACTCATCGTTCGCCACAATTTCCACTCGCGCGCGCACATCGCCGGCCACAAGACGCTCCGAGAACGTCGCAATCTCCTGTACCGGAGTCAGCACACGCTTGCTCAGCACGTAGATAAGCGAAATGGCTCCGAGCAACGCGAGCGTGCCCGCCGCGACGAGAGCGCCATTGGCACCGCCCGGGAAAGATGTGGTGTCGGCTCCCGCCGCCGCGTGCGAGCCGGCGTAGTACGCCAGCCCTAACACGCCAAAGAATGCGGCGCCGATCCAAAAGACCAGCAACCAGATTGTCGAACTCAAACGAGCTTTCATGACTTCCTCCAAAGAACTTGTTCGCCTTCAAATTACCGGAACTGGAAAAACATCCGTCAGCCGCCGCAAGTCAACCACCAGCGCGAGCCGGTCGTCATGCCGCAACATTCCTCGACAGTGCGGCACTTCAGCAGGCGCTTGATCGAGCATCGATTCCTCAGTCGCCGAATACGTGCCAATCACTTCATCTGCTGCTATACCGAGCCGCAAAACTCCGCGCTGCGAATCGCCTTCCAGCGCCGCAACCACCACATGCTTCGGAAGCAGTCCGGGACGCCGGCCTTCGGTGAATGCGATGTCCACTAGCGGCACGATCGTTCCGCGCAGGTTGAAGACGCCCATAAGAAAGGCCGGCGCCAACGGAACTCGAGTCACCATCGGCCAATCCACTACTTCCTCCACCTCCAGAACAGAAAAACAAAAGCGCTCGCGCCCGGCGCGGAAAACGCAGTACTGCCGTTCAGGCAGCCGCTCTTCAGAAAACGACTCGCTTTCGAGAAACTCGCCCCCAGCGATGTCCCCGTGTGACAGTTCCACGTTTTCGCGCTCGTTCGGCATCAAACGAACCTCTTCACCGCGCTCAGCAATTCATCCGGAGTGAATGGCTTGGCCACGTAGCCGTTCGCACCTTGCTGTTCGCCCCAATAGCGATCGCTGGGCGCCGTTTTCGAAGTCACCAGGATCACCGGAATCTGTGCATACGATTCCTGGCTCTTCAAGTCGCGACAAGCCTGAAATCCATTCCGCTGGGGCATTACGACGTCCAGCAGGATCACGTTCGGCCGCTCTTCGTCGATCGCTTCCTCAATCTTTGTGGGATCGGAGATGCCCACGGACTGAAAGCCCCCGGCTTGCAGCATGTTTTGCATTAGCCGAATTTCAGCCTGCGAATCATCTACAACCAGAATTTTCTTCAACATGCCTCCGCCTCCCGATTGGAGTCCCGAGAAGGAATTGCAACTCGGCAGCCACCCGCCGCGCGAAATTCTCGTCCTGCGAACATCTCGACAACTCCCTGTAGCGCCTGCCCTTACGTGCTTTTTCTTCGCTCCCTAACTCTCCGGTACCAGATGATGAGAATCCTCCGCCGTATCAGCTTGAGACTCTTTCTCACCGGCCCGCATTTCCGCGGCAAGTGATGAGAATCGCTGCATAATCTCGTGCAGCCGCAGAGCCATGGTATGCACCGTGCGAATTTGGTCGCGGCATTCGCCACTCACCTGCGCTGGCTCCAGCAACAATAGATCGGCGTTGCCTAATATCGAGGTCAGGGCATTATTGACGCTGGGTCGCATTTCGAGCATGTATCGGCCAAGGGCAGCGTGTCCTTGGTTTTCAATCGCCAGCCGCTCGGCACGCTGAGCCCGCGCCACAGCTTGCGCCCGTTTGAGTGCTTCGCTGGCAACGAGAATCACTGTGGAAGTCCAGCCATCCTGCCGCGGCACGATCAGCACATGAGGATGCTCGGATTGCAGAAAGGAAATCTCCTTCTCGTCCTCCGAAACACAAACGGGTGTCACGTTTGGATAAGAGCGCAAAGCGGAGAGAATTGTCGAAGTCTCGCGATCGCGGACGGGCCCCAGAATTACCAGGTCGTAGCTCGCCGCGCTTGAGCCGTGCCATACGTCACTCGTGACCAGAGTTATCTCCGGAGCGTGACGCTCAGCGTGCCAACGTGCCGCAACCGATCGCGCAAATTCAGTGTCGTCCGAAACAATCAGGACGCTGGCGTGATTCAAGTAGTCCCCCATTCGCTTTGGTCTCAGGGCTGAAGCTTTTCTGCTTCCTCGATGGTGGAAAGCAGACGTTTCGTGCTGATGCCGAGGTTCACAGCGGCTTCCGTGTTCTTTGCTCGTTTGGCCTGTTCTACGCGGCCTTGGAAGTAGGAAACTTCCGTTCGCGCCAACACCAGCGCGGATGCGAGTGGCTTCAAATCGCCGGAGCGCTTTCGCTGATCCATTGCCAGCCCGAGCAAAGCCCGTGCAACCACGGCTCGACGCAGGTCCTCCGCTTCCTGCCCGCCGTCAGCGACAAAAGCGCCCACTTCCCATGACGACAGCAGAACCTTCGTATCCTGCAACACAACCGTGGACATCGAACGCCCGCGGGAAGGCGGAGCAGCGATCAGTTGCTCCCAAATTCCCTCAAGGCACTTCTCCATTTCTGCTGTGCTTGTCGCCGATGCGGGTCCGTCGTTCGTAGGGTCCGCGGGCTGGCTCACAGCCGGCGGAATGCTCGGCGGTTTCGGAGCTGCCGAATTCGCATCTTTGCCCGCGTCTGCCTTCCTGGGCGCAGGCGCATTGGCCGGCGAAACTTGTACTGCTGCCGGGGTCGGCCTGGCGAAGACCGGTGTCTTTTCCGCTTCGCCGTTCTCGGAAGAGACTAACTTTTCGATCGCTTCTCCGGAAACTGCGGCGGGAGCCTTACTGCCCTTCGCCGTTCCCAGCGCTTCTTCAAGATCGGCGCGCAGTGCCAGCAGTTGTTCAAAGGCTTGCCGAACCGAACTCGCCGTGTAGTCCTTATGAAACGGCTGGCGCCAATTTTCGCAGTAGTAGCGAAGCTGTATCGTCGTTTCGGCGGCGGAAAACCCGGCGCGTCGGCAGTCCACGGTTTTCACACCGCTGGAATCGAGAGCCTCCGCGGCGTGTTGCACCGCGCTCAAGTCCGCATGCAGCAAACGAATGAACGCGCGGCGAAGCAGAAAGTTAAATCGGCAAAATGCGATCAGGGCCGCCGGATCGTAGAACATGGGCCCGGCGGATTCCTTCAACAGTCGCCCTTGTTCCAGCAGGCCATTTTCCATCATGTCCCGCAAACTGTGGCACTGCGCGATTTTTTCCAGGATCTGCTCCAGAGGCGCGCAGCATTCCAGTTGCGCTGCGCCCGCATCGCCCAGGACGGGTTGCAAAACTCGTGCGACGTCATCGAGTCCAATATCCTTGCGATAGAGGTCCTCGGGAGCGCATAGCGCGAAATATTGCACCAGCAGCAAATCGATTTTGTCGCGGTCGGCGGGCGTCTTTTCCTGCTTCTTCAGCTGGCGTTGCAGAAAGGCCCGCAGCCCTTCTTCGCTGGCGTTCAAGACCTCCGGAGGAAGCTGGCGAATTTGAAATGCGCGAAGGCTTTCGTCAATCGTGTCGAACCACTTCAGGTCCGCGTCAAACACGTCGCGGGTGGGCCGCTGCGGCGGCAATTCTCCCGCCGGATGTGGAAGCGGAGCGAGATTGAACTGCACGCACAGCGCCGCATACAAGGGGTAGGCAAGCCGCGCTTCGCTCCATTGCGTAGCGATGTCGGAAGGGCTTGCCGTATTTTTCAAATTCGAAATGTTTGTGTTTGTAGTCATGGTTTGATAATCCAGTTGTCGATGTGCCCCAAGAAACGCGCTGCCACGGCTTTCCGCCCGTCGTGATACCTCACGGCAACCACGGTGGCCCACGCATCCAGCGACCCGTCTGAATTCAACATCCGCACTCGATCTTCGAACTCCAACGGCAGAGTGGATGAGAACAAGACCTCATGGGCCGTGCCGAACTCGATCACCGTCTGCTCCTGCAATCGCTTGCGTCCGGCGCCTGTGGTCAGCACGCGCACGGGTATGCGCACCTGCGAAATTCCGGTAAAAAGCTGGGCTAATTTCTCAATGCACGTTTGTCCCGCGGAAGCGAACGTTACTTCGGCCTCACTCAGCACGAGTTCCCCGATCCTTTCGCGAGCTGCGGTCTTTAATGCCCCAGGCTCCAGAGCGCCAAGCGAGCGCAGCAACACGTCGTATGGAAGCGCAAAACTTCCCCGATGGAGAATGCACACCGACGGCCAAAGATTTTTAGGGGCTTGGAATATTAAGTGATTTTATTTCATGCTATTGCAGGATACAGAGTGGAGGTTTCGTCTCGCGACGTCTCAGTGTGCGACAGACTGTCTCATCGCCCCGCGCAAAATTGCGGCGCGAACCGGAAAACGAGACTCAGCCCATTTCGTGGAACCCGATCAGGACGCCATGCGCACATGTTCTTTGTGTGCTGACCGCAAGGGAATATTGTAGAGCTTAAGTTTTCGATACAAAGTAGCGCGGCTGATTCCCAGCATTCTTCCGGCGAGCGCTTTATCGCCGCCCGCCTGTTCAAAGACCCGCAATATGGTTATGCGCTCCAGATCAGAGAGAGCCGTGGTCGAAAGCGCCGAATCGGTAGCCTGCGCGTCCGCTTCCTGTCCCACGCGAACGGCCGGCGGCAGATCGCCTACATCAATCGTGCGATGATCGCCGAGCGCTACCGCGCGTGCGATGCAATTCTCAAGCTCGCGCACATTTCCCGGCCAGTCATACTGCAGAAAACATTTCATCGCATTCGGTGTCACCTGAATATTTTCGCCCGGAGCGTAGCGGTCCAGAAAACAATGTGCCAGTTGCGGTATATCGGAGCGGCGCTCCCGCAAGCTGGGCAAATGCACCGTGACCACGTTCAAACGAAAATAGAGATCCTTGCGAAACGCCCCCGCGCGATAAGCCGATTCCAAATCGCGGTTAGTAGCAGCGATTACGCGAACATCTACCGGAACCTTCACATTGCTGCCCACCGGCCGAACCTCTTTTTCCTGCAGCACGCGCAGCAGCTTGGCCTGCAATTCCAGCGGCAATTCACCGATCTCGTCCAGGAAAATCGTTCCGCCATTCGCGGCTTGGAAAAGTCCCGCTTTTGTTTTCAGCGCGCCGGTGAAAGATCCCTTTTCGTGGCCAAAAAGCTCGCTTTCCATCAGTGTGGGAACCAGGGAACCGCAGTCCACGGCCACGAACGGCATTTGCGCCAGCGGCCCGCGGAAATGAATCGCTCGCGCCACCAGCTCTTTTCCCGTCCCGCTCTCCCCGGTGACTAACACCGGTGTGCGCGTTTCCTTAAGCCGGGAAATCATTCGCATCACATCTTCGATCTTCACCGAAGTTCCAACAATTCCGTCTAGCTGTGTCTCGGTGCTCACGCGCTCGCGCAGGAATTGGTTCTCGGTTACCAGGCGAACTTTCTCCGCCATGCGCTGCAGAAGTTGCCGTAGCCGCTCTACGCGAAACGGTTTTTCGATGTAGTCGTAGGCGCCTTGCCGCATCGCATCCACGGCTGATTCGATGGACCCATGGCCGGTCATGATCGCGGTCTCGGCGCGTGGCAATTGTTCGCGGATTTTCCTGAGCAGGTCCGTTCCGGAGAGGCTTGGAAGCCTTAGGTCGGTAACGACGATGTCCGGCGGCATCGTGTCCAACGATTCAAGCGCGGACTCCGCTGTCTCCGCCTCCGTGCAAACGAAACCCAATCCTTGCCCCACCGTCATGCACAGCCGGCGAATGCTTTGTTCATCGTCCACAATCAAAAAGCGCAGTTTCGATTCGTCTCTCATGGTTTTCCGATCGTCTTTTCCACCGCGGCCATCAGCTGATGAACGCGGAAGGGTTTTTCAACGCAAGGCGTTCCGTTTTGCGCCAGTAACGCCACCGTCTCGGCGCTTGCCGTGTCGCCTGTAATGAAAATGATTCGCGACGCCAGTTCCGGCCGGTGTCGCAACAGCCAGTCATGCACATCTGCTCCCGTGATTCCCCCGGGCGTTCGAAAATCCGAAATCACGCCGCGGAAGTTGCCTCCGGCCAGTAATTGCAATCCGTCTATGGCGGATGCGGACGAAGTGATTTCATAGCCGCGTCGTTCGAGCGCCGTGCGCAGGAACGCGGCCACGGATGGCTCGTCCTCGATCAACAAAATCGGTCCGCGCATAATCGCGGCGTTCCCGTTACCGGCTGGCATTGGCTTCCTTTTCGTCGTCTGGCGGCGCGGTACTTTTTGCCATCGGCAGCCGCACGATGAAAGTGGACCCAATACCGTCGGAATTGTTTCGCGCCGAAATTTCTCCGCCATGCGCTCGAACGATTCCGTAGCAGATGCTGAGCCCCAGACCCGTGCCTTTGCCCACTTCCTTGGTAGTGAAAAAAGGGTCAAAGATGCGATCGGGATGGGAAATGCCTGTCCCGTTGTCGCGAAATATTATCTCGATCCATCCGTCCCGATGGGACGATCGGATTCCGATTTTTCCCTGGCGGCGCGTGTCATGAACGGCGTCGTACGCGTTATTCAATATATTCAGAAAGGCCTGTTGCAACTGGTGCGGATCTCCCACGATTACCGGCAATTCCGCATCGTAATTTTCGATTAGCTCCACTCCGTGGTTCGAAAGATCGTATGCGCGCAGCTTCAGCGTCTGTTGCAGAATGGAATTCACCTGCAGCGGCTCGCGTTGCGCCGGCATCTGCCGCGCGAAACTGAGCAAGTTCTGCACGATTACGCGCGTTCGTTGGGCTTCCTGCAAAATTATTTGCAAATCTTCCTTGGCATTTTGCGGAACATCCGCGTTTTCCAGCAGAAGATCGGTAAAGCCGACGATAGCGGCAAGCGGATTGTTCACTTCGTGCGCCACGCCGGAAACCAGTTGCCCCAGCGCAGCCATCTTCTCCGTGTGCATCAATTTCGCCTGAAGGTCTGCCGCATCCGTGATATCGGTCATCACTACCACCACGCTGTTAATGTCTCCTTGTTCGTCGCGCATGGGGCTAAGACTCATCGAAAACTGGCCCGTGGTTCCATTTCCGCGAAGCAGCGGAATCTCCAGATTGTCGAGCGCCGCTCCCTGCAAAGTCCGTTCCAGAGCTTCCGCCAGCAGCGTTCGACGCGCCGCCGGTACCATCTGCACTAGCGAATGCCCCACTAAATCCTGTTCGCTGTAGCTGGTCTCAAAGCAGCGCCGGTTCGCGTAACTCACCAGTCCGGCGGTATCCAGCACAAGAATCATGCTCTGTGTGTTGTTTAGAATATTTTTGTTGAAGTCGCGCTCCCGCCGGTAGCGGCGCTCCGCCGTCCGGCGGTCCGTGATGTCTTTCAACACATGAATCGTCCGCAGTTCGTCTTTGGGGCCGCCGTGTATGCGCGAAGCAGAAACCAGAAATGTGCGCTCCGCTGCTTCATGAATGAATTCCTCGTGAACGGCTTGCGGATTCCTGCAGAACGGGCAAAAGCCGGGCTGTGCTGTCGAAGAAAGCAATTCCAGCGTTCCCATATCGCGCCCGATAACTTCCGTGGGCCGAAGCTCCAACAGGTCCGCCAAAGCGCGATTGAGACGCAGTACGCGATTCACCGCGTCGTGCACGATGATGAAATCCGAAATCGCGTCAAAATCCTGCACCCACTGCTTTCGGGATTGTTCGATCCGCGAAAATAACCGGACATTCTCCAGCGCTACGGACGTGTGGCTGGCAAGCGCTTCCAGTAGTTGCCGCTCAGCGGGATAAAGCTCGCGCGCCAAATCGACAAGACACAGAACGCCTAGAAGTTCTGCTTCGCTGCCGTAGAGTGGCGCGAGCACCAATCCCTTCCACCCAAGTGAATCAGCTAAACCAACTCCTAAGAGCCGCTCTGCCAAGCCGCTGCGCAGATTAGACCCGAGCCCGGCGGCCTGCTCCGCCAGTACCCCGGCCAAACGATGCTGGGTCATTGCGTCCCAGCGATGGGCCGGCCCGCTGAGCGCTGCAATCTCCCAATCAGACTCGCGCGCCAATACCAGGACCGCGGATCGCGCTCCCAACATTTCTGCCGCGCGGGCAGTCAGGCGCTGTGCGAACTCCGGCTTGTTTAGGGATGGATTAAGTTCCAGCGTGGCCGCGGAGAACTGCGCCAACAGGCTCTCAAAAGAGCCATCGAGACGAGCAGAGACTTCGCCAGTTCGTTTCAATGCACGCATGGAGGTTTGGGGGCTGCGCGCGATTCTTGCTTTTCGCTAACGACGTTACGGCCCAATCTCATTTTGAGTCAAGCGAACTGGCGCCGGCTGTTGCCTAACTGGCACTCAGCCAAGTCGCAAGCTGAGACGAGAGAGTGCGTGGATTTCAGCGCGTTGAGACAACAGTTAACTGCGGCGACCTCAGATCACTGACCGTTTGACTATGCTTAAAGCACGGTGGCTCAGCTACATCCCGGCATAATTTGCATTTTGGCGAGGAGCGCAAATATCAGTCCTTGCATGGCACCGTTCGTGCAATTTCCGAGGCTGGAGTAATCCCCTGGCGGAGGAAGTTGAATGAAATTCAGGATGGGATTGATAGGACTGGCGCTCGCACTTCTGTTGGGTGAATCGCTCGCTCTTTCTCCAAAAGGCTCAGCACAGGAAATTTCGGCGGAAGCGACCAAGCGGAAGCTGCGCGTTCAAACGGTTCCCGATTATCCTTTGCTCGCCAGACAATTGAAGGTCACGGGCAAAGTCAAGATAGAAGCCACGGTTGCGGCAGACGGGCACGTGACCACGACCAGGGTGATTGGCGGGAATCCATTGTTCGTGAATGCTGCGGTTGACGCCGTCAAGAAATGTCGTTTCGAAGCAGCTCCGAAGGAAACCACGGAAATAGTTACATTCGAATTTAACAGCCAAGTTAGCGAGTAACTGGCACCGCCCGGACACGAGTGCAGGTCCTGGCAAGTGGGGGAGTGGAGGCGGAACATATGACAATAGGAAAGAAGCTTTATCTGGGATTTGGCGCCGTTCTCGCGATCATGCTGGTTTTGTTTATCATCAATATTTTTACCGTTCGCCGTGAATACGACGCTCGTTCTACGGTGGCCTCGACCCTTTCTGACGTCAAGTCGATTGAAACGGTGCACTTCCAGATGATGGAAAACCGTTTATATCTTGGGAATTACTTACTCAGCGGCGATCTCCGCGATGAAGAGAAAACCAACAAGGGCGTCAATGATCTTTCGCAGCTTTTGAAAGATGCCCAATCCAAAGTCAGCGATGCAAATCTCAGGACCGCTTTTGTCGAAGTGGAGGCCGGAGAGCGCAGCTGGGCTGAAGATTTTGCGAAGCCGATGATTGCCAAACGGCATCAAGTTGACGCTGGGGATGCCACCGTCTCGGACCTGCAGATTTATTACCTTCAGCATGATCCCAACTCTTGGTTTAACAAATCCTCCGCGGTCCTGGAACAGGCCAACCTCGGGGTTCGAAAAGCGCTCGACGATTCCAACTCATCGGCAGCCTCCGCAACTAGGTTGAGCACCATCATTACCACCGCCGGCACATTCCTTGCGATTCTCCTCGGCGGATTCATCGCATTCGCCACCGCCAAGTCCATTAAGGAACCGCTGTATCACCTGATTGAAGTGGCGCACCGCATCGGGGAAACAGGCGACCTGGACCAATCCATCGATATTCATCGGGACGACGAAGTGGGCGTGCTGGCCTCGAACTTCAACAAAATGATCGTTCACTTGAAGGAGATGGCAGCCGTTTCGGCGGCCATTGCGGAGGGCCAGTTGTCGGTGTCGGTCCATCCCCGCTCCCCGCAAGACACCATGGCCCTGGCCTTCACGCGTATGACGCATGGACTTCGCGAACTTGTCCGGCAAGTGCGCGATAGCGCTTCGCAAGTGGCTAGCGGTTCCGGGCAGATGGCCGGCGCTTCCGATGAGTCAGCCAAAGTCAGCGTGCAGGCGGCCTCGGCGATTGATGAAGTCACCAGCACCATGCACGAAATGAGCATCAACGTGCAGAACGTGGTCAAGAACACTCAGGTGCAAGCCTCCAGCGTCGCCGAAACTTCCGCTTCCATCGATCAAATGGTCACCTCGATTCAGCGCGTAGCCGACACGGCGAAGCTGCTCGTCGACATTTCTCATCGCTCCCGCGAAGAAGTCCAAACCGGGATGGTTACCATGGACAAGGCTACCGAGGGGCTGAACCGCACCAGCCACGCCATCCAATCTTCCGCCGAAATTATCGACGTGCTCGGCCGTCGCGCGGACGACATCGGCAAGATTATCGAAGTCATTGACGACCTTGCCGAACAGACCAACCTTCTTGCGTTGAACGCTGCGATCGAAGCGGCGCGCGCCGGTGAGCACGGATTAGGCTTCGCCGTCGTCGCCGAAGAAGTGCGCAAGCTCGCTGAAAAATCCACGCAGTCCACCAAGGAAATTTCCGAGCTCATTCAGGGCATCCAGAAGGAAGCTCGCGAAGCCGTCGATAACATGGAAAAGAGTACCAGCATGGTGCAGGAAGGCCTGCTGCTAAATAAGGATCTCAGCTTCGCTCTCGAAAAAATTTCGGACGTGGTCTCCGAGGTTTACAAATTCTCCCAGGAAATCGGAGCGGCAACCACGGAGCAATCCAGCGGCTCCACGCAAATCGCCAAAGCCACCAATCGCCTGACCGAAATTACCCAGGAGATTAATTCTTCCGTCGAAGAACAAGCCTCCGGAGCGCAAGGCGTGGTGCGTGCGATGGAAAAAATGCGCGAGCTGGTGCAGCAGTCCACTTCGAGCTCCACCGAATTGGCGGCGGCAGCGGAACAAATGTCGAAGCTCTCCCGCGCTCTTCTCGAATCGATGGATCGTTTTGTTCTCGATGAGGGTTTTGCCGACACTCGGCGCCATGCGTCCCGGCGCCCTGCGCCTGCTTCAGAGCGGCCGGCGCGGCAGGAGTATGCAGAAGTCACACGCTCCTAGAGGCGCATAAGTCCCAACATGGATAAAGAACTCCAGGTCGTAGGCTTTCGCATCGGCCGTGAAACTTTCGGCGTGCCGATCTCCTTGGTCCGCGAGATCGTGCGTGTCCCGGAAATCACTTCCGTCCCGAATGCACCCGACTACATCGAAGGCGTCATCAACCTTCGCGGCCGGATTATTCCGGTAGTGGACTTGCGTAAACGATTTCGCGAAAAAGTGAGCGAGCGCGACAAGAAGAATCGCATCGTGGTCGCCGAAGTCGAAGGACGTCTTATCGGCCTGCTGGTGAACTCCGCGTCGGAAGTGCTGCGCATACTACCGTCGGAAATCGAAGCTCCGCAGGACGTGTTCCAGGAAGGCGAGCTGAACTATATAACCGGCGTCGGAAAATTGCGCGGGCGTCTGGTGATCCTGCTCGACCTCAACAAGATTTTGCAACGCGGTGAGCTTCGCAGTTTGGAAGATGCGGCCGAACTGGTCAGCTCCGGTCCGGCCGGCAGCACGAAGAGAGAAATCTAGGCGCAGCCGGAAAGCGACGACATCGAGGAACAATGTCCACCACAATCGCGACGCAGGTGCCACTCACGGACGCAGAGCTGAAGCTCTTGCAGACATTGGTGTACCAGGAATGCGGCATGTATTTTGACGAGCGCCGCACTCATTTCCTGCGCGATCGCCTGCAGCGCCGCCTGAAGGCCTGCCAGATGGATTCCTTTTACAGTTACTACCGCCTTCTCACCAGCCGCGAAGGTAAGCAGGAACTCATCTCGTTGCTAGAAAACCTCACGGTGAACGAAACAAGTTTTTTCCGTTTGCGCCCGCAACTGGAGCTCTTCCAGAAGGTAATTCTCGAGGACATTCTGAAACGCAAGCAGGAGCGCCGCGACTGGTCCCTGCGTATCTGGAGCGCCGGATGCTCCACCGGACAGGAACCCTATACTCTCGCGCTGCTCGTCTGCGATGCGCTCGCTTACTACTACCTGAGGAATCCGCTTCCGTTCGAAATGCCAACGCCGAAGCCGTTGATTCCCCCGCCGTGGAAAGTCGAGATCCTGGCATCCGATATCAATTACTCCGCCCTGCTTACCGCGCAGCAGGGAATTTACACCGAAGCGCAGATGGAGACGGTGGATTACACCTGCCGGCTCCGTTATTTCGAAAAAATCGGCGACAAGTACCTGGTGAAGCCCGCGCTGAAGAATTTGATTCAGTTCGATTTCCACAATCTGAAGACGGAATATCTTCCGCAGCGCAACGATGCCATTTTCTGCCGCAACGTGATGATTTACTTCGACGAGCCCGAGCAAAAGCGCCTGATCGACAAGTTTTATCGCTGCTTGAATCCGGAAGGCTATCTTTTCGTGGGACACGCCGAGAGTCTCTTCGGCCTCACCACCAAGTTCCACATGATCCACCAGAACAACGCAACCGTATATCAGAAAATCGAGGGGGCGCAGTGAGTTTTCTGCCCGACGATCGCGCATCCGAGCTCCGCGACCTCTTTTTCGAGAGCGCCGCGGAGATTCTCCAGGCCATGAACGACGCCGGCCTCGCGCTCGAAGAGCATCCGGACGACAAGGAAAGCCTTCGCAGTGTCCGCCGCGCGGTGCACACGCTGAAAGGCGATTCTGCCGCCTGCGGTTTTCGCGAACTCAGCGAACTCGCCCACGAACTCGAAGACGTCCTGACCCCGGAACTGGTCAAACAACACGCGGGTCTGATTCCCGAGGTCGTGCTCACTGCCGCCGACACATTCCACGAAATGCTTGCGGCTTACCGCGGCGGTCTTCAGCCGCCTGTCGGAGGCGCCCTGCGCGATCATATCAATCGCCTGCTGCACAAGACGGATTCGGAACCTGAACCTGAAAAATCCGCGCGCGAAGCGACCTTTGAGTGGAATGAATACGAGCGCCTGATGATCGCCGAGGCGTTCCGGCGCGGCGAATCGGTTTACAACGTAGCGCTGTATCTGGATTCGGAATCCCTGCTCCCCGCCGCAGTCTTCGAACTGGTGCGCAAAGCACTGGAGAGCGCGGGCAAAATATTAATTCTCCATCCCGAGAGTTCTGCGCAAGCCGCCAGCACGAACCTGATCGAAGCCGCGATCTCCAGCGCCAAGCCGGCCGATTGGATTCGCGAGCATTGCCGCGTGCCTTCTGTGGTTGCCCGCATCTCGGTCCTGAAAGTTCCCGTGCCGCAGGCCGCCCCGCGCGACCTTCTTGAAATATTAATCGAGTCGGAAGCCGCCGCCGTGTCCGCCGGAGTTGGCGCCGGTGCGCCGGATTCAGCGTTGGATCATCATGACGACTGGCGCGACGGCGCGCCTTCCGCAGGATTGGCGCACGCCGCAGCCGAAAATACGCTGCGCGTGGACGCCGAGCGCATCGATACCGTCATGAATTTGGTGGGTGAACTCATCATCGGAAAATCCATGTTGCAGCGCACCATCTCGGAGTTCGAACGCCTGCATGCAAAGGATCCCCTACGAGGCAAATTCGTCGATGCGCTGTCTTTTCAGTCCCGCGTTCTCGACGAGCTTCAGAAGTCCGTGATGAAGATTCGCATGGTTCCCGTGGAGCAGCTTTTCCGCCGCTTCCCCCGCGTAGTTCGGGATGTCGCGAAGATGCGCAATAAAGACATTGTCCTGGAAATTGCGGGCCAGAATACCGATCTCGATAAGAGTATCCTCGATGCTCTCGCCGAGCCGCTGGCCCATCTCGTGCGCAACGCAGCCGATCATGGAATCGAGACCGCCGCGGACCGCGAATCTGCGGGCAAGCCCGCTCGCGGGACCGTGCGCTTGGATGCATACCACGAAGCCGATCACGTGGTGATCGAGGTTTCCGACGACGGCCGGGGTCTGGACCAAAAGAAAATTCTAAGTCGCGCTATCGCGAACGGCAATGTACGAGCGGAAGACGCCGCGCTTCTGAATGATTCCGAAACCATGAACCTGATCTTCGCTGCCGGTCTCAGTACCGCCGACGAAATCACGGAAATTTCCGGTCGTGGTGTGGGTTTGGATGTCGTCAAATCCGCGCTCGACAATCTGAAAGGTTCCATCGAGCTTGAAAGCGAACTCGGACGCGGCACCACATTTCGTCTGATGGTGCCGCTCACTCTAGCCAGCATTCACTCTCTTCTATTTCACGTGTCGGGAAAGCTCTACGCCGTTCCTCTTGCATCCGTGGTCGAAATCACCCGTGTCACCGAAGGCGAAATTCACCGCGTAAACGATCACGAAGTCTTTCAATTGCGCGACCAGGTTTTGACCCTGGTTCGGCTGGAGCGTCTCGAATCGCGCCAACAGAACGCGCGCGGGAAACGTGTTTTCGTCGTTGTGATTGCTTCCGGAACTCGCAAGTTTGGTCTGGCCGTGGACACTCTAATGGGCGAAGAAGAACTGGTCATCAAGGCGCTCGAAGACCGCTTGGTAACTTCACCGCTTGTCAGCGGCGCCTCGATTCTCGGCGACGGAACAGTCGTTCTGATTTTAAACGTCTCCGCCGTGATTTCTTACTTGTCCAGAATCCAGCCCGTGGGAGCCATAGCGTGAACGGGAAGATTCGCGTTCTTGTGGTCGATGATTCGGCGCTGATGCGGAAGCTCATTCCGCAAGTGCTTCATCGCGACGCATCGATTGAGGTGGTGGGTACGGCCATGGACGGCGAGATGGGATTGAAAAAAATCGTCGAACTGCATCCTCATGTCGTAACTCTCGATCTGGACATGCCGCGCATGGACGGAATCGAGATGCTTCGCCAAATCACGCGCAAGCACCACGTTCCGGTGATTGTTTTTAGCGCGCAGACCGATCGCAGCGCATCCTTGGCCTTGAAAGCGCTCGCTTTGGGCGCTTTCGACTTTGTCGCCAAACCGCAAGACGCACCCTCGGGCCGTATCGAACAGATTGCCGCCGAATTCGCATTGAAGATCAAGTTCGCCGCCGCTTCCGGCGCGCCAAAAATGATCATCACCGTGCCCTCGATAAAACGCAAACCTGAGCGGCGCGCCTCCATGCCCAACTGGCCATCTCGTATCGTGGCAATTGGAGTTTCCACCGGCGGCCCCAATGCTTTGCAATATCTCTTTTCGCAGCTTCCCGAAGATTTTCCCGGTTGTCTCTTGGTCGTACAGCATATGCCCGAAGGGTTTACGGACATGTTTGCCCGCCGCCTCGATGAGTCCTCCGCTATCGAGGTCAAAGAAGCGCAATCGGGCGATTTGTTGCTGGCCGGCCGCGCTTTGATTTGTCCTGGAAATCGCCACATGAAAGTCCGTCGAATGGAGCATGGCAACGTTGCCATCCTCGTTGACCAGCCCCGCGTGAATGGGCACCGACCTTCCGTGGACGTTCTGTTTCAGTCAGTGGCGCAGGAATTCGGCAGCAACTCTATAGCCGTGCTGATGACCGGCATGGGAGACGACGGCGCAGCAGGCATGGGCGCGGTGCGCTCTGCCGGCGGCACTACCATCGTCCAAAGCCCTGACTCTTGCGTGGTGGACAGCATGCCACGGTCGGCAATCGAGCGCGGTTTTGCCTCGCGCATCGTTTCGCTCTCGAATCTTTCCAGTGTATTGCAATCAAAATGCCTGCCGGAACGCCCAACGGCGGAGCCGGTGGTGGCCAGAATCACAAGTGACGCAGATTAGCAGCGGAATATTCTTACGAAGGAGATGGTTATGAAACAGTTTGAAGCATTGACCAGAAAGCAGGGCAGCGAGCCCGTGCGATATTTAATCGTGGACGACTCGGTCTTCGCGCGAAAGAGCCTGGCCAAAATGATCGAATCCTTTGGCGGCCAGGTTATCGGCGAGGCCGGCGACGGCTGCACCGCGATCACCGAATTCTCGCGCACCAAACCCGACATCGTTCTGATGGATATCACCATGCCGCAGATGGAGGGGATTGAGGCCGTCGAGCGTATTGTCCAACAGCATCCGGACGCCCGCATTGTCATGGTTTCGTCCGTCGGCTATCAGGACAATATTCTCGCCGCGCTTCAAAAAGGTGCCCGCCATTTCGTTCAGAAGCCGGTAAAGCCGGATGCGCTCTACGAAATCATCCGCTACGTTCTCAACGACGACGGCGTTACTGCCCCGGTCGGCGCAGGCGAGGAGAAATCTCGATGAAGATGGAACTGATTCAGCCGTTTATCGGCTCGCTTGACGCCGTGTTGGCCGAGATGATGAAGGCGCCCGCGAAAATTGCGGACCTCACCATGGAAGTTGAAGGGTATCGCCGTAAGGGCACAGCGGCCGTTGTTACTTTTCGCGGACAAATTGAAGGCCGCGTAATTCTCGACATGGACCCCGCTGCTGCGGCCCACGTCGCCGCCTGCCTGTTTGGTGCGGAAGTGGATCCCAGCGAACCCATCGTGCGGGAAACCGTCTGCGAGCTAGCCAATATGGTTATCGGCAACGCGGTCACGCAACTCAATGACCGCGGTTTCCAATTTAGAGTTCTTCCGCCGGAAGTGCTCACGCAAGAGCAGTGCGACAAGGCTGGGAACGACTCGGAAGCTACTGTACTCTGTTTTGAAACTTCCAACGGGAAGGTCTATCTAAATATCGCGATGAAGTATCTTCAACGGCGCACTCGCGAGCGCTCCGCGGTGCCGGTAGCCTAAATCCCGAATACCAAGTCCGCGCGCAAATCTACCGCGCCCTGGGGCCCACCCTGCGATATTCCACCCCGTGCCTGAATAGCCCCGCCCGGGGCATTTCTTCTGAATAAACCACGTGTGCCGGAAGAAAAATATTCGCTGCATCCGGTGAATAGGGCACCGCCACTTGAATTGTGGCGTTTGTATCGTACCGGCGTTTGCTGCGAAAGCACATTCCAATCGGCGAAATATCTTCGCAAACTGCCAGCTCGTCGTCCGCATCCGTCTGTCGGATGCAGGCTGTCAGCCGCGTCTTGATCCGCATGCGCTGGCGTTCCCTCTGCTCTTCGCCTTCAGGAATCGGATCAGGTTCGCGTGTCCGGCGCGCGGCACGCATCGCCCGTTGCTTTTCATCTTCATGGGGAGCCTGTATCCAAATACTCGGCACGCTGCAAGTCTTGCAATGGCGCGCAATCCCTCGATTGATTTCGAAGCCGCGTAGCTCGAGTTCGTTCAGGTAGGCTACCTCGCGGCTTTTGCAGTAGCTGCATTGCAACAGCATGCGAGCCACAGCTTCGGTCGATTCCGCGATCGGAGGAAACTCAATCTTCCAGAAATCATCTTCATGATTCAGTATTTCAATGCCGTAAAGAAATCCGTCCTTTTGACGGCCAAATTCGCCCACCACGCGCGCTGGGACGATCTTCTGGGAATCGGAACCCGTCTGACGCCGGATCTGAATCTCCTGCTCGGGTTTCAACTCGCGATTCAGCACGATCACGGCGCCCCCTCGATTGATCAACATCGTTCGGGACCGTTCCTTGAACTCCTGTCCCGTGCTATCAATGCCGGAAGCCTCCAGTAGCACGGTCAGCGAGACACGGTCGCTGCGTCGCATCGACGCCGATTCCATCAGATCCTCCTGGTTGCATTCCAAACGGTCAAGATAGCATACCGCCGCGCGCTGTTAGTCTCTCCGAACGCCGCACGTTCCTCAATATCTAACTTGAGTTACTTTCAGTATTGATAATAAAGGCTTTATTCCGCTATTCGGTGTCGTAGTCCCATTGACGCAGCCATTCCCTGGTGCTATCCTTTTCTCGTACTAATCTTAATCTCGTTACAGGGAGTTCGGACCATGGAATGGGTTACCCCACAGCACGAAGAAGTGAACCTGAATTGCGAAATAAGCTCCTACGCTAACGCCGAACTCTAGCTCGAATGCGCGTTAAAGTCCTCGGCTCTGCAGCCGGGGGCGGTTTCCCTCAGTGGAATTGCGGTTGTTCCAACTGCCTTCGCCTGCGTGCCGGTAAGTTTCGCGGAAGTGCGCGTACGCAAACTCAAATCGCCTTCTCAGTTGACGGGCAAGCATGGTTTCTCCTGAGCGCCTCGCCTGATCTGCGCGCGCAAATCCTCGCCACGCCCGAACTTGCTCCTCCCGATGGTTCGCGTCGATCACCCATAACCGGCGTCTTCCTGCCGAGCGCTGACGTCGATTCCATCATGGGTCTGCTTCACCTGCGCGAATTCACGCCACTTCGTATTTTCGCCACTCCCGGCGTGCAACAAATACTCATGGAAGAAAACACCATATTTCGCGTTCTCAATCGGGCTACGCCTCCCGTGCAGTGGCTTGGCATTCCCATGCAACCGCAATTTGCTCGCGTCGCCGGCGATCCACCCGGCGATTCGTCATTCCGTTACTCGGCGGTTCCCCTCGGAGGAACTTATCCGGACTACGTGAGCGATGCTCTGCGCTCCAAGCTGCCAGCCGACCAAGCCGTCGTAGGATTACTTGTCGAGTGCGGAGACAAGCGCTTGTTCTTTGCGCCTTCTCTTTCAGGGAAAAATCAGGAATGGAAGAAGCTGGCCGAGTCCAGCGACCTGATGTTTTTAGACGGCACATTCTGGAGCGATGACGAACTCATCCGCGCAACAGGATCCGGCAAGACCGCGCGCGCGATTGGCCATCTCCCGCTTTCAGGAGCGGACGGTTTGCTTCAGCAGTTTTCCGGCGCCGGTCGAGGCCGCCGCGTCCTCGTTCACATCAACAATACCAACCCCATCCTTGACGAAGAAAGCGCCGAGTACCGCCAGGTGCGTGAAATGGGATGGGAAATCGCGCATGATGGTATGGAGTTTGTCCTGTGAATGCATCGCCCTCAGAATCGTTTCTGCCCGAAGCCCAATTCGTGGCGCGCTTTCACGCCATCGGCGAGGAGCGCTATCATCACAAGCATCCCTTCCACCTATTGATGCACGAAGGAAAACTCACGCGCGGCCAACTCCAGGCCTGGGCCCTCAACCGCTATTACTATCAGAGCCGTATTCCTATAAAAGACGCGACCATTCTCGCGCGCAGTGAAGACGCTGAATTCCGCCGTGCTTGGCGCAAGCGCATCTTCGACCACGATGGAGACGCCACGCACCCCGGAGGAATCGAGAAGTGGTTGCGATTGGTGGAGGCCACGGGCCTCACACGCGAGCAGGCGCTGCGGGGAGACGCCATTCTGCCGGCGGTGCGGTACGCAGTGGACGCCTATCTCGAACTCGTTCGCTCTAAAACATTCCTCGAAGCCGTGGCTTCTTCTTTGACTGAACTTTTTTCCGGCAAGCTCATCGCTCTGCGCATGGACGCGCTCCGGCGCTACTATCCCTGGCTCTCCGGCGGCCTCGCCTATTTTCAGGGTCGCCTCACGCAAGCGCCGGAAGACGCCGACTTTGCGTTAGCCTGGGTGGTGCAGCATGCTCGAACGCGCGAACAGCAGGAACTAGCGCTCGCCGCGCTACGCGCGAAGTGCAATATTCTCTGGGCTCAACTCGATGCCCTGTATTTTGCTTATGTGTCGCCCGGATGGCCCCCTCCCGGCGCTTTTCAACCCCAGGCAGGCTAAAGTATGAATCCTGAAATGCACGCGCAGCCACGGCTAGCGCCCGGATGCCGGTTGAGCGAACCCAATCGCGCGCCGCGCATGTTGCAAATGCCGGAACGCGCGCTTCGCCTGAATGGGCCAAGCCTCGAAATCGTCGAGCGCTGCGACGGCCGCCGCACGGTCCAGCAAATCATCTCAGAGCTGCAGAAGATTTATTCGAAAGCCGAACCCGAGCGCGTGGAGAAAGACATCCTCGGTTATCTAGCGCTGCTTCACGAGCAAGGCGCTCTGGAATTTCCAGCGGAAGACGCCGCCGAACGGAAATGACTACCACGATTCCCACACCGCTCGCTCTCATTGCAGAGCTCACTCACCGCTGCCCTCTGCACTGCGTCTATTGCTCGAATCCTCTGGAGCTGCAGTCTCGAGGCCTTGAGCTTTCCACGGAAGCCTGGTCGCGAGTCCTGCGAGAGGCCGCCGAAGCAGGCGTCCTGCAAGTTGATTTCACCGGCGGCGAACCGCTCGCGCGCCCCGATTTAGTCGAGCTCGTCCGCGCCGCCCGGTCCGCAGGACTCTATGTAAATTTGATCACCTCGGGCCTGCCGCTGGATGAACGCCGCCTCGCAGATCTTGCGACCGCCGGACTCGATCATCTGCAATTGAGTTTTCAGGGCCTACAAGAAGATTCCGCAAGGGAGATTGCAGGCACTCGAGCGCTCGAGCAAAAGCTCCAAGTCGTCAAATGGGTGCGCGCACACCGCATCGCCCTGACGCTGAATTTTGTAATTCATCGCCAGAATCTCGAGCGCTTGGAGGAAATGATCGCTTTCGGAGAAGCATCCGGCGCCGGCCGTTTGGAATTCGCGCATGTCCAGTATTACGGCTGGGCCTTTGCCAATCGCGATCGTCTCCTGCCCACGCGCGATCAGGTGGACCGTTCCATCGCCCTGCTGCAGCAAGCCGAAGCTCGTCTGCGCGGAAAAGTTCGCGTGGAATACGTGGTGCCGGATTATTACGCCAAGTATCCCAAGGCCTGTATGGGCGGCTGGGGCCGCAAACTAATGTTGATCACTCCAAGCGGCGACGTGCTCCCCTGTCACGCCGCTCACATCATCCCCGGCCTGCGATTTGACAACGTAAGAGACAAACCGCTCCGCGAGATTTGGAATTCCTCCGAGGCCTTTCAAAAATTCCGAGGCGAGGACTGGATGCAGGACCCTTGCCGCAGTTGCGACCGCCGTGCCCAGGATTTCGGCGGCTGCCGCTGCCAAGCGTTTCTTCTCGCCGGCGATCCCGCAGCCACCGACCCCGTGTGCACGTTAACCCCGCGGCGTCAGATCGTAGAGGAAATCATCGCCGCCGCAAATGCCACGCCGGCAGCCCCAGTCCCCGCGAAACTCGACTGGCTCTACCGCCCCAATCCTTCCTGAAACATTTCGTGTGAGAACTCGACACTCTTTGTGGGTCGTGGCTTTAACCACGACATTAAGGCCGTAGGTTTCGGCGGCTTCAGCCGCTGAAGTTCCGCTCTTGAGGTTGCCGCACAGCCATGAAATGCGCCGCGCTCCACGCCGCAAAAAATCAATGCGCGGGCGTGACAGCCGGCGGCGGATATTCCGGCAGCTTGGCGTTCTTCTTGTCCGTCCGCTTTACTTCCAGTTCATCAAACAAAATCGAGGGGCAAATTACCGTAGTGGGAACTGCGCCTTCACGATTGCTCACTAGCGGGTCATCTCCAGCCGCAACCAGATCGTTTCGCAGTGTGCGGGTGTCGAGTTCGTTGAAAACCGCACCACGAACCAGCTCTTCATGCCCATCATTCACATACACGCGGTAAAGCAGCCGTGGATCGTACCCCGACAGTGTTTCAACGTAATATCCATACGGTTTGTTTTGCTGTTTGCACATCTCAATCAGCTTTTTCTTAAGTTCTTCGGATGACAAAGGCTGTTTGGGTTCCACGATCAGATTGCCGATACTCGCCAGAGGCGGTTGCCCCGGTGCCGCGCGCCCGTGCCCGTTCGAATCCGGAAAATCGCGGATGGGCATTCTGCTGAGCAGGTAGTCCACCAGCACGCCGTCCTTAATAAGCGGCACCACCTGTGCGCGAACTCCGTCTTCATCGATCTCATAGTTCCCGATCAAGCTCTTGCCCTGAAATGTTTTCATCGTAGGGTCGTCCACCACGGACAGAAAATCAGGTAGCACGCGGCTCTTATAGCTTGAAGAAAACTCCCCGATCGTCCGCGCCGACTCGCCAGGCTTGGGCCGAATCCCCAGCACATTGTTGCCTACCATGCCGTTGAACACATCCGTCGCTGCATCATTTGAGAAAAGCACCGGCCCGCGATAATCCTCCTCCACCAGCGGCGCTTCGCGAAGGTCTTTCAGTGTCCCGAGCATTTTCGCCATGTCCGCCTGCAATTTCGCCGGCTGCGGCAATTCCGCTGCCGTAGCTGCCATATAAAAAGGTGAACGCCCAAGCCGCATTCCGTCCGCTGCCTGTGTCTCCCCGGTAAGTTGGACTGAATACGCTGCGTAGCCCTGCCGTGTAATGGTTCCTTCCGTATTTACGAAATAGACGTTCACCGCGCGGAATCTGACGCCGGCGGACAGCGATTCGATTTTCGGGTCCGAGCTGTAAAGTTCCGTGGACTTTTCAAGCGCCTGTTTCCACGCCTCGGGTGAAAATTCGAGTTTCGCCAGCGGGCCGATCGCCTGCAAAGCGGGAGCCTTCGCGAAATCATCAAACGGCTGTTCCGCACTGTACTGGCTCAGCAGCGCCTTCTTGCTTGCAAATGCTTCGCTCGCCGCTTTGTAAGCGCGGTCCGTCGCGTTCCACAATTGGCGGCGCAGAGCGATCGAATCGTTGTCCAGCGGCGCAAGATCGACCGCGCCGATGCCCGGCCCGTAATAGCTGTCCTGCTTGTAGTCACCGACCCGCACCACCACTCGAACGCTCCGCACGTGCACACGCTGATCCTGCCGCAACGCGCCAAACGTCGCCTCCGCCGTGTACTCCTGCACATCCGAAAGCCGGTATTCGATGTAGTAAGGCGCTGAGACGTTGTCCATCTTCACATGCGATTTGGAGCGTTCCAGTTCTTCGCGCATGGCGCTAATTACGGGATCGGAGAGAGCAGCGCTCTGTTTCGCATCAATCGCAGCTCCGGTCGCAGCCGAAGTATTACTCTCCACTTTCTTCTGCCCCGACGCGGGATTGGCACAGCACAGCGCAACCAACGCCGCCGGCAAGAGATACGAAATCGAAAGAAACGCCATCCGCCTATTGTTCATTTTCATGGTTAGCGTTGCCCCGCCCTGCCCGGCTTCGAGCTGGCAGCCGTCGGCGGAGAGTCGAGGGAAGGAGGAGGCAGAATCGGAGGCCGTTCCGTGCCTCGCCGCCGTTTCTGCACTTCAATTTCCGAGAAGAGCATCGCGGGCGCAGCCGCAGCCACAGGAATCTGCCCGGATTCAGCACCACAAATACCGTTGAACACCTGCATGGTGTCCCCAGTAACCATAATATTGTTCAGAGAAAGCAAAGGCGTCCCGACAATGTCCACTCCGCGCACAAGTTCGTCCGGCCGCCCGTCGGCATACACCCGATACACCATCACCGGAAGCACCTGGAAAGCTTGGGGCGTCGCGCGCACGGTCAACGTGAAGCCGCCTTGAATATCGTCGAAGTAAAGCCCGTACGTCTTCCCTTGCTTCTTGATCTCCTCAATAAACTTCTTGCGAAGTTCGGAGTCCGGCACGGTGTTTGTGGAAGTCACGATTAGGTTTCCCTGGCGGCCCGTGGGCATCAATCCCGGCTGCCTGCGTCCGTGTCCGTTCGAGTGCTCGAAATCCTTAATCGGCATGCGCGACATCAGAAAATTTTTCAAAATGCCGTTTTCCACCGCTTCCACACGAACCGCCGGAACGCCTTCATCATCGAAATCGTACGATCCCGCAAGTTTCACACCGTTGAGTTCCTTCAGTGTGGGATCGTCGATCACGCTCAGGAAAGGCGGAAGAACCAACTGATTTATTTTTTTTGTGAACGTCTGGCCTTCGGTTTCATCTTTTTGACGATGCCCTTCGAGCCGGTGCCCCAGGACTTCGTGGAAGAAGACGGCCGCAGCCCTGCCCGAGAGCAAAGCGGGTCCGGCGTACGGTTCAGCCACTGGAGCTGCGCGCAACGCCTTCAAGTCTTCCGAAATTTTGTCCACTTTTGCGGCGAGTTCCGCATCGGAAGGGAGCTGATCGGGAGATGGCGCCTGATACGATTCCACGCGCATCAGTTCCATTCCGTCGTCCGCGCGCGTCTCGCCCTGCACTACCAGCCGGCTGGTTGCTCCGGGCCGGACCACCGCTCCGCCGTCACTCGTGGCGAGATACGAACGATCGCTGTTCACCTGAAGTGAAACGCTCGAGCCGTACACCCCGGGATATTTCAGAAAACCGGCCGAAATTCGCCGGGCGCGCTCTTCCCACTGCTTCTGATCCCAGGGCGTCACCTTGAACGCTGCGCCTAGATGCGCTTGCGGAGATTCTTGCGAGAAGTCAGGCGACTTGTCTTCTTCTTCCGATTGCACCGCTTTGCTGGTTTTCACCGTTAGAAACGACGAAGACGCTTGCTCGTATTCGCGGTCGGTAAGTTGCCAAAGCACCCGCGCGATTGCGTCCGAATCGCTATTCAACGGAAGGAGACCCGACGTGATACCCGAGCCGCGGCTCCTGTTGCCATGCGTGTTGTCCAGCGCTGCAGAACCCACCCGCATCATCACGTCGGCCTGGCGCCGCTGAGCGCCCGCCGAAAGGACGATACTTCCATTCGATGCAATGATCAGGAATTCATCGATGTCCGTAACGGCATAGCTCAGGTAGTACGGAGCAGGATCTGTTTTGGCCAAAGATGTTGTGGCGCGTTTTAATTCTTGCTGCATGGTCTGTAACACCACGTCGGGCGCCACACCGGAAGGAAAAGCAGGAATTGCGCAGAAAACAAACAAGAAGCCAGCCACGAGACGCGAGAAGGGTCGAGTCATATTTTAGTTAACACTCTCCAGGATCCATATCTAGCATACACGGTTTCGCCGTTTAGCGCGGACCGGAACAAACCGCTTGGTTTTTTGAAGTTTTAGAAACACTTCCAAGTGTGTTTGGTGCGAGCGGTATCGTGAAGGATGTCCAACACGCAGAGGAAATTGAGAGCAATCGGAAAACTACGGAAGGGCGGGGTTTCAACCCCGCCGAAAATAAAGCCCTTCGAGCGGGCTTCAGCCCCTGAAGCCATCTTTTCGCATTTTGGGTTTCGCGGTGGCGTATCGCAGAGCTAGTTGTTCGGCGAAGACGAGCTCTCGGACAACACGTCCCAGATTACATAACCCACTCCGCCAGCCGCTCCAACGGCCACCAAGGCCCAAACAAGCGTGGGAGTATTCAGAGCTTTTTTGGTTGACGGGACGCTGCCGCCTACTCCGGCGGGAGCCTGGGGCGGGGATGCCGGCTCCAAATCCATCGTGACTCGATAGGACTTGCCCTCGGGGATCGATCGAAACTCTTCGTTGTACTCCAGGACCAACGTGCCTCGGTAAGCCGAGATCACAACTTCCCGCGGACCGACGATCGTGACCTGCCCGTAAGCCGGTTCGCCTTTCGCAGCGCGCAGAATGCCTTCAGGTATTTCAAGCTCGATCTGGTCGTTGCCATTCGAAGAAAAACCAACTGTGCCGCGGTTGACCACTGCATGTACGGCGCTGTTCGTTGCAGTTCGGGCCAGGCTGGCCGAACTTGCCGAAAGCAGGTACAACTGGTCGGCTCCAAACTTAAGACGCAGCGTTCCTCCCACGTCGGTAGCCAGGACGTCACCCGGAAAAATCGTAGTCCCGATTTCGACCTTACTATTCCCTATCTGAGCGCTCTGCGCCTGAGTGACCAGTCCTAGCGGCGCCTCATTGGCAGCAAAGGCGGGAATGTTCAGCAAACCGGCTATCAAGATCGCTATCAGGCAGGAACGGCAAAGTACCCGCATCAATTCCTCCGATTCAACAAGTTCAATTTAGGCGCACACACCGTAAGTGTCAATACCCTCGATACAAAAAAGTCGCTCCCGCCTGGAGATGACCGAAGGCAACGTCCTACAAATTTGAACGCGGCTTGATTGTTTTCGTCAGGGCACGGCTTTAGCCGTGCCATACCGCCGTCCCACCCTCAGGGGTTTCAACCCCTGAGGGAAAATCCCCCGGGACCGCCAATCCCCCGATTGGCGCCTGTCCTCCGTGGGGAGCTGTCACTCGTCGCCGGTCAATGCCATCCCTAGGAGCGGCTTAATTTTGCGATAGAATGGTTTGGTTCCTTCGGAGGAGTACTTGATCCATCGTTTTATTTTTCACAACGACCACCTCTCCCCTGTGGAGGAAGTGCGCCTTTCTCCCGGCCAAGCTGGATTGCTGAACGGCTGGGGACTGTTTACCACCATCCGTATCGTCACGGGCATTCCATTTGCCTTCGAACGCCATTGGAAGCGCCTGCAGCGCGATGCCGAGCGAACTCACTGCCCCTTCCCGTTCAATGCAGAAGCTGTGCGAGGTAAGCTCAATGAGCTTCTGCTCGCCAATAAAGTGAGCGAAGGCTGCGCGCGAATCTACGCCATCTACAATCAGGTAGGATTTTGGCGGAGCGATGAGAATTTTCCCCGCGTGGACTTGATACTTTATTCTTCGGACCTGCCATCCTACCGCGAGCCTGTAAAACTGGGTTTGCGCGAGAACGGCCGCCATGCCGCCTCGGCGCTTGCGGGCGTCAAAGTAACTTCGTGGCTCAACAACGTTTGGAGCCTCTACGAAGCGCAGCAAGCCGGTTGCGATGAAGTAGTCATGCTTAACGAGCGCGGCGAAGTGGCCGAATGCACGGCCGCGAATATTTTCTGCGTGCGTGGCGGGCGCGTATGCACTCCCCCTCTGGCTTCCGGCTGTCTGGAAGGCGTTACGCGTAGCGTGCTGCTGGAGATTGGAGAGCGCGTTGGCGCGCCTGTAGAGGAATGCAAGCTTCTTCCCGCGGATCTCTACGGCGCCGATGAAGTCTTCATTTCTTCCACCAACCGCAGCATGCTCGGCGTAAGCGAAATCAACGGCCACCGAATCGCGAGCGCTCCCGGGCCGGTGACGCTCAAGCTAGAAAAAGCCTTCGCCGAATACGTCCACGAATATATCGAGGCAAGATCCGCCGCTTCAGGAAAGCGCTGAACTCTTTAGCCGCCTCGAAGCGCTCCGTGGATCTAGTGAATCAAAAGCCCGCCCGCCGCAATTATCAATCCCGCCAAACCTAGAACTACCCCGGATATCCAGAAGATTTTTTTGCGGGTCAGAAGCGTGATCGAACAGATGACGAGGGCGGCCTCCAGCATCACCTCGCCCAGATCGAACCGGTCGGCGCGCCGCTGCTCGGTCTTCACTTCGTTCTCCGCGCCCTTGGCCTCGGATTGAATGTCCTTCTGCTCATCCTTGTAGCGGTCTACTTCCTTGGAGTATTTTTCCTTGATTTTCGCCACCTGCTCGGAATTTTGCAGCGAAAAAACCGCGAGCTCGTCGAGAAACAGCTCATAGTTTCTGCGGCGAATATCTTTCGCCTGATAATAACTCCACTGATCCGTCGCTTTCGTCTGGTTAAGAATCTCTTCCGTGTGCGCGCGATGGCCCATCAGCGAAACCGAAGCCACCAGCACAGCCAGTATGGCCATCGTTATCGTCACGGGAGCAAGACTTGGTTCGTGTGCGCCGTGCTCGGCGTTCTCTTGAAGTTCCTGCAGCTCGTCAGCCATTAGTCCTCCGCGGCGAGTATCTAATTTCTGCGCAGGAGGATAACAGAACTCGTTTGCAATCGGCCAGTCGTAAGACGCTCCTTCCTGTACAATTACAGTTCGTATCACGTGGCCGTTAAAGGATCGCCCCAGGAGCCTCCATGAGCGAACTAGCGAATAAAACGTGCGTGCCGTGTCGCGGTGGAGTTCCTCCGCTGGCCGGGAAGGAACTGCAAGATTTGGCTAAGCAAACTCCGGAATGGAAAGTCGTGGAAAACCATCACATCGTGCGCGAATTCAAATTCCCGGACTTTGCCAAAGCCCTCGCATTCGTAAACAAAGTGGGCGCGATAGCCGAAGAACAAGGCCATCACCCGGATATTTTCCTAACCTGGGGCAAAGCCGAAGTGAAAACCTGGACCCACAAAATTAACGGCCTCACCGAAAGCGATTTCATCCTCGCCGCGAAAATCGACCGCCTGTAATTCGCGGTAAGCCGCCGCCTGCCATTCCGAGTCCCCTTGCCTACCCGTAGTGTCTCTTACACCACGCACCGCGCCTTGCAGATTGACCCAATCACCCCGAGCACCTAGGTTTGGTATGTACGGTCTCGGAGGAAGTTATGCGCTCTATCGCTCGATCCTGCCTGGCGACTATGCTCTCTTGTTTGCTGGGTCTCCCCGGCTTTGCGGCCAACGAAAAGCCTCTCGGCCTGGTTACCCAGGCCCAGGACGCGCAGGTTGCGGACTCCAAGGTTGCCGTCGGAACCACCGTCTACCCCGGCGATAAAGTAGAGACCAAGGTCGGCGGAGCTTTGCGCCTGCGAATGGGCGCGACCCAACTCTATTTGCTGGGCTCAAGTTCAGCCACTCTCGCCCAACGATCCGACGCCGTCCTCGCGGTGGTAGCTCGCGGAACGGTCGGATTCTCTTCCGACGGTACAAACCAATTTGAGCTGGAAGTGCCGGAAGGCGTCATCCGCGCCGCGAATTCCCAGCCTGCGTACGGGCAGGTCACCATCGTTGGCCCACAGGAAATCGTAGTCTCGGCGTACCGCGGTTCCTTGCTTCTCGATAATGACGGCGAAATTCATACCATTCCGGAAGGGAAGTCCTATCGAGTAACGATGGACCTCGACTCGGCGGCTGCGGGCCCGGACGCCGCGTCGTCGCAGGATAACGGCAACACCACCCCAGCCAAGCGCCGCCGACGAAAGCTGGCGTTCTTCCTGCTCTTTGGAGCCGCCGCGGCATTGGCATCCTACGGCATCTGGGACGTGCTCTCCGAGAGCTCCTCGACCCCGTCGAACTAGCATAAAGAGCGCAAAAGGTGGAGAGGTGAAAGCGGAACGTCAATACCCGCACCCTTCAGAAACCGAAGAGTGCGGCACCCGCAAAAGATAAGCGTTCACTTCAGTGGTGTGGAAGGGTTGGCCACCCGCCCGCCAGAAAAAACGGAAAGCTTGGCGGTCGGCCGAAGACTCGTTCTAAACCGAAAAACAAATAGCCAGAATCCGGACACGCGGGCTTGCGGCTTTCGTGCTCTAACCACTGCCCGCAGTGCCCCGCTGATAGCGCCCATGAAAATCACAACCTAATAATCCTCCAGCCGCGTGGGCTTTGAGTTTCTTATCTTCCGGGCCTTGGTCGCCCATCAGCTACCAAATCTACTCGGAGGAAGGAGTCGACGATGTCCTCTAATCAGCATTCTTCGACTGAAGCATTTCATGGAGAACAGTGCAGGAGGGCACTCCGGTTGGTGTGGTAACCGACGATTTGCAACTCTTCGGAACCCATGAAGGATCATCTTGACGACCGGATGACCGAGAGATCCGTTCGACCGATTCAATCCGATCCACGGTGATCTTGAATCTGTACCCCCCATCTCCGTAAGGCCCTCCGGCGTCGAACGTGCCAACAAAGACGGCGAGCACAACGCCGATCCCTTTCGGGAACTTGTTGAACTGCTTGAGAGAATCACCCTCCAATCCGGCACCTATTTCGACCCATGTCTTATCCATGCGATCTGGACAGCACGCTGGTGGCTCCAAGCGTTGAATTTCAAACATATATCGGTAGATTGCACGAATGCGTATTCGCTTGCCGGAAAAAGCCGACGGATCTTTTGCCACCTGGCAGTACGTCACGTCCTGCGGCGCCGTTTCCAATTTGTTACGCGCTCGCACTGTTCCGCAATTCAGTAGAAGGAGCGAAAAGATAAATAGGCTTAGCTTCATTCGGTCAACTCCTATTGGTCTTGATGCTGGTGTTCGCTCGTGTATGTCGCTCGCATGTCTGCGTCAGACGACGTGTCCCGCATGTAGTTCAGGATGTTTTGTATGCCCTTGGCGCGCAGCGTCGCGATGTCAGCAGCGGCCCACCCTTTGTTCCATGCTTGGAGGTCGTGTCCGCCGCCTACCGGGGCATAACTTTTCATCCCGAGCGCTTGTGCAATGGCGGGTGGCCCATCCTTTCGCATCGGTGTGCATTTTCTTCTTCTTGACCTATAACGAATGCGGATGATACCACTGCGGCAGTTGACGCTGAAGTGATTTGCCGTTGTTTGTGCCTTTGAATCTTCCTTTGCGGGTGCCGCACTCTTTGCGGGGTTGGCAAAGGGTGCGGGTTTTGACTGATGGCCTTAAAGAATCGACTGGAGCGGCGTTATGGACAACGCCATCTGCATTTCATCACGTGTAGTTGTTACCGGAGACGTCCCCTGCTAGGCACAGCGGGGAAGCGCGACGCTTTCTTGAAGACTCTCGATGAAGTGCGGGAGTGTTACCAATTCTCGCTGGTCGGATTCGTCGAGGATTTCGCTGCCCGCGCCGTACCTGAACCTTAATCCGACTTGTGGCGCACGTGCCGCATACCTGCCTTGTACAACCGAAACAGACCGTAGATGAAAGTCGTGAAAATAAGAGCTGATAGAATAAGCCTCATATGGGCGACAACGGGAGAAGAGCGGAGTTCTCTCGCGGAAGAGGACCACAGCAAAAGCAAAGATGAAGAGGGAGGCCCAACAACCTATGAGAAGCCAAAGGAACTTGTTTCTCATGCGACGGCTCCTTTCCTAAAGGCATCCACTTGCGGTCGGTAGACAGCGAAGTAATAGAGACAGCTCCCGTACCATAGCCCCAGAAGCAGCACCAAGAACCAAATTCGCTTCTTCCAGCCGGATGACTCATCTATTCGGGCCCAGTAGAACCACATAGCGACGTACAAGAGTGCTCCCCCGATTGCTCCAACGGCACCTATAATGCCTGATGTGTATCGAACGAAGGCCGATTCGGTCGCAAGTCTTTGAAGGTCGACGTGCATAATCGGGAAGGAGTACAGATATGCCGTCACACCCAGAATCGCAATTGTCGAAAGGAGCAGAGCAAAGGGACCACCGCCCCAGACCAGCCAATCCTTCGTCGTCAAACGATTCCCCAAAAGCCACATGAACTTCAAAACCCGCACCCTTCAAAAACCGAAGAGTGCGGCACCCGCAAAAGATAAGCGTTCACTTCAGTCGTGGAAGGGTTGGCCACCCGCCAACTGTCAATTCGGAAGGCGAATAACGACCTTCGAGTCCTTGGCATGGACCTCTTTTGTTACCAAAGCATCTCGATAGGAAACGACTAGTACAGTCGGATCGCCTACAAGCTTGATATGAGCGAGTCCGGTCTCGTCTGTCTTATACCATTTTTCTGAGGACAGAGACGCAGCTGAATCCCGTGACAGGACACTTGCTCCGGTAATGACTTGACTACTCGAGTTCAAGACTTGGACTTCGATCAGTGCGCTTCCGGTGATCACGATATCGCCAGCACCGTGGGTAGGTATGGGTTGAACCCGTAAGAGTATATCGCGCTGTTTTTCTGTCACTAAAAATTCGCAGACCTTAGTCTGCCAGAGCCCATACGGAGCGGTTGCTATCGCCCTATATAAGCCCGGGCTCAGCTCGAGTGGCTGGATAGTACCAGCGTCACCAGTCAATGCCCGCACGATTTCGCGCTCTTGATGATCCAAATCCTGCACTATTACGAGCTCATTTTTGATTGGGGCACCCGAAACGTCCTCGACCTTGATGGTTACTGGACCAGCAGATGAAAATCCGAACAGCATCAAGCAAACTATAAAAGTACGCATTGTTCACCTCAATTTAACGTTCATCCCTTGAAGTCCCGTCGACAACTAGTTAGCCGCCAGACCTATACGGGCTCAATTTGCTCAGTGTTGGGGTTCGATCTTTGTCGAAACAGTCGAATCGGTTTGTGCGTTGCTGAAAGCTAACTGAGAATTTTGCTGGACTTGTCCATAGGCAATAATTTGGCGGGTGGCGAATCCTTTCGTTTCGATATTTTCTCCATTGACATGACGGCAGAGCGGATAGTACCACACCACCAGTTCACTACTTAGTTCCCTCGGCCCGTGCGGGGTGCCGAACCCTTCGGGGTTTGAAGGGTTCGGGTTTTCCGGATGAAACAACGCCTGCGACGCCGTTATGGATTGGGCCATCTGCACTTTATTACCCGCAGTTGTTATCGTCGTATGCATTTGTTGGGGACGGAACGGGCGCCGCATCTCTTCCTCAAGATTTTCAATGAAGTTCGAGAGCGCTGCGATTTCGCGCTGATCGGTTATGTAGTGATGCCGGAACATATCCATCTTCTGATCAGCGAGCCGAATGTGGGCCCTTTTTGTTTATTATCCTTCTTGGCGTCACTGGCCGCAGCTTGCACATTCTGTGCTGTATTTGCTAGTGTGGCATTGGCGTCCTACGGCATCTGGGACGTGCTCTCCGAGAGTTCCTCGAGCCCCAAGAACTGATCCGCATCGCACTTGACACCCGGTGTGGTGAAAGATACGGTTGGCAATAGAGCCCATGGCCAACAGCGTCTTCGACCTCGAAGCTTTTCACGCCGCACCTCTCGAACGCGCTCCCTACGAGCACCTTGTCCTTCGCAACTTTATAAAGCCCGAGGCGCTGCGCCGCATCAATTCCGATTATCCCCGCATCGCGCAGTCCGGCAGTTTCCCGCTCGATTCCGTGAAATTCGGCCCCGGCTTTCAGGCCATGGTCGATTCCCTCGAATCCGAAGAATTTCGCAAAGCCTTCGAGGAAAAATTCGGCGTGGACCTCTCCAGCCGCCCCACCACTATCACGGTGCGCGGCCGCTGCGGCGCGCATGACGGCAAAATTCACAACGACTCCACCAGCAAAATCATCACCGTGCTGCTGTACCTGAATCCCGCGTGGGACGATTCCGGCGGCCGCCTGCGTCTCCTCCGCTCGCGTGACGACATCAACGACGTCGCCGTCGAAGTCCCCCCTTCCGACGGCACACTCGTCGCCTTCCTGCGCTCCGACCGCTCCTGGCACGGCCATCTGCCCTTCGAAGGCGAACGCCGCGTCATCCAGTTCAACTGGGTCAACGACAGCAGCAACCAACGCCTCGCACTTTTCCGCCACCGCCTGTCCGCGTCCGTGAAGCACCTCTTTAGCGCCATTCGTCCCGCGAAAGGCCCGCAGCCCGAAGATCCCGCGCAAATGTGATGCCGCCCGGCATGACGGAAACTTCGCCACGATTTCTCGTCGTCCGCCTCAGCTCGCTGGGCGACTTGGTCCACACAATTCCCGCCGTCGCCGCTCTGCGCGCCAGTTTCCCCTCCGCCACCATCGATTGGGTCGTGGACCAGCGCTGGTCCCCGCTCGTCGAGCTGGTCACCGTCATTAACGAAACGATTCCGCTCGGCCGCTCGCTCCCCGACGTACTCTCCTGCATCCGACGCCTGCGCCGCGCCCGCTACACCTGCGCGCTCGACCTTCAGGGCCGCTACCGCTCCGCCGTCCTCTCCTGGCTTTCCGGCGCGCCTCGACGCATCGGGCGCGACCGCCAAGCCACGCGCGAACCGGGCGCCACTATTTTTTATACCGATCGCGTGATTCCCACCGGCCGGCATATCGTGGACATGACCGTCGATCTCGCCGTGCGCGCTGGAGCGCAACCGCAGCCGGAGCCGCGCTTTCCTCTGCGCGTCCCGGAAAATGAATTGGGCGCTGTCCGCGAAACGCTGTTGCGTGAAGGCATTTCCGGCGATTACGTCGTCATCAGTCCCGGCGGCGGCTGGAAATCGAAGTGCTGGCCGCCGGACCGCTTCGGGGCGCTCTGCGCTTCGCTTCTGCAGCGCGACGGTCTCCGCTCGGTCGTCAATATCGGGCCCGGCGAAGAAGACCTCGCCCGCGCAATCGTGTCCGCCGCAGGTCCAGAGAATCCTCCGGTCGTCTCGCTCTCGATTCCCGCGCTCGCCGCGCTCCTGGCTCAAGCGCGTCTCGTTGTCGCCGGCGATACCGGCCCGCTGCATCTGGCCGCAGCGCTCGGCACGCGTGTCGTGGGGCTTTTCGGCGCCACCGACCCGGAACGCAACGGCCCGCTCCCGCGCGGCGCCGTGGTCCAAAACATTTCTTCGCAGCCTCCCGACTATCTTCGCGGCGATTACGTCCGCCTGGACTCTTACTCCGCCGCCATGCTCTCTCTTTCCGTCGAACAAGTGCTCGCCGCCGCCGAGCAGGAAATCAGCATCACCGCCTAGCGCGCCCTTCTTCAGCGAAGCTGCCGAACGCCCCAGCGAAGCGGCCGAATCGCCGCGCATCCCCGTTCCTAAATTCGACTGGCTTGCTATGATAGGCGGCGTCATTTCACTCACTAGGCGGCTGGATCGTGTCGAAATTCAGGCAGGCGTTCCGCGATAGCGGGCTTTTCCATCTCTACAAAAGTATTTCCGCTCGCGGCGAATATGCTTCGTGGAAACTTCGCGCGGTGCCGGGAGCCGGCGCGCCGCACCTGGTGAAGCAGCGCGCGATTGCGGAATTCGCGCGCAAATTCGATTTGCACGTTCTGGTGGAAACCGGAGTGAACTTCGCGCACATGCTCTACGTGAACCAAAACCGCTTTCGCGAGATTTACTCCATCGAGCTTGACGGCCGCCGGGCCGAAAGCGCGCGCCGGAAATTCGCAAAGCGCCCGAACATTCACGTTCTGGAAGGTGACAGCGGAAAAGTCCTGCCTCAACTTCTGCCCGCGTTCAAAGAGCCCTGCCTTTTCTGGCTCGACGCGCACGAGTACGACATTTCCTCGCCCGTCAAGCAGGAACTCGCCGCCATCTACAGCCATCCCGTTCGCGGCCACGTCCTGCTGATCGACGACGCCCGCTGGTTCGACGGCCGCACCGACTACCCCACCATGGACCAGCTGCGCGAGAAAACCTCGCGCGAATACCCCGGCAGCGTCGTCGAAGTGAAGGACGACATCATTCGCATTTACCTTCCGCGGAAGTAGGTCAGCCTGCCCGCCACCGACACTCCGAATCCCAATACCGCACATACCGGCTAACAAAGCGCTCCAGACGAGTGCAGCAGACGTCCTGAAATCAGTTGAATACGAAATCGTGCGTGTGGTGCCGAATTTGCAAGCTAACTGTGCAACCCTCGAGCATTTTGCGGATGTTTTTCGGTCACTCCACAAGTTTTTGACGCTGCCAAAGGAAGGAAAACTGATATGAACAAGAGGAATCTTACTCGCAGAGAACTGCTTCAAGCTTCTGGCGCTGCCGGTTTGGCGGCTGGTTTGGGTGGAGTTGTCCCGCTGTCGCTTTGCGCCACTCGGCTCGAGGGAGCGCAACAAGGTTCGGGTATCCGGAACGTCGCGAAAGTATCGGTCGCTCTGAGCCCGCTGAAAGCGCCGGCCAGCGGACCGATACCCGTGGCCTTCGTCATTTCCAGAGGAGCGGTGCTCATCGATTTCGCCGGGCCTTGGGAAGTTTTTCAGGACGCAGACATTCCCGGCCGCGACATGATGGACAACGCCTTCGACCTTTACACCGTCGCGGAAACGCTGGACCCCGTCACCGTAAGCGGCGGACTGAAGATCGTGCCGAATTACACTTTTCAAACCGCGCCGCCGCCGAAAGTGATCGTGATTCCCGCGCAACACGGCGACTCGGACGCGCTGCTGGATTGGATCCGCAAATCGTCGAAGACCGCCGACGTCACCTTTTCGGTTTGCACCGGCGCGTTTGTCCTGGCCGCCACCGGACTGCTCAACGGCAAAGCGGCCACCACTCATCACACTGCTTATTCCGAGTTGGAGATGCAGTTTCCCGAGATTCAAGTGAAACGCGGCGCGCGCTTCGTCGAAGAAGGCAACCTGGCCACCGCCGGCGGCCTGACTTCCGGCATGGATCTCGCGCTGCGCGTCGTCGGACGCTACTTCGGAACGGAAGCTATCGAACGCACCGCCTTTCAGCTCGAATACCAGGGCCAGGGATGGATGGACGCGAAGTCCAACTCCATTTTCGCCGTGAAGCCGGCCGGGGACATTTGCGCGGTCTGCTGGATGCAGGTCGATCGCAAAATCGCGCCGTCCGAGGTGTACAAGGGTCAGACCTATTATTTCTGCATGAAGGAGCACAAGGACGTCTTCGACGCCAAGCCGGACAAATTCGTCGCCCTGCTCTCCACGCCATAGGGTGCGGTTGTGGCCCCGGGTAGAAATTCGCCGAGCGTGTGTTTTGAGTGAGTTACGTCGTTTTCTACTTATTAGGCAGAACCGGGTAGAAAAGCTGAAATCAGTGGTTAGTGGAGGCTGGATGGTGGCTAGAGTGACGTACCGATTGCGCTGGTTTATCCGCGCAAGCCCTCCACGGCGGGCAGGTTTCTGTCTTCGAAGTTGCCAAATTATGAAAAGCTTAATCGCTGTTCTGGCCCCGGCTAGAAATTTTTCCGTCGTTTGTTTTGAGTGAGTTACGTCGAATTCTGTTTGTGGTGTAGAACCGGTTAGAAATGGGCGTGTGCAGACCGAACCCTTCGCAAGAAACGCTCGGGGCAAGCCGGTTGGAAATGGGCGGAGATTCGCAGTCGAGGCTTTGGTTGCGGCGGGATTTTTGGTTTTGCAAAATTGAAATTTTTGGCGATTTGAGCGGATCACCGTTGTTTGTTTTCTGTAAGTTACGAGGCGTTCTACTTCCTGAATTTGGCGATTTAATTTGTCGCGATTCGGGGAGAATTTATAGCGATACACAAGGATCGGCGAGCGCAAATTCCGCGCGACCTCCGCGCCCCTGCCACAAACTGTCAGCACATAGCCTCCAAAAAAAAATAGCTGCTACCCTTAGTCGCCTCGGCGACGTTAAGAGAAGCAGCTGGCCCCTTTTTCGGGGCGTAAACCATTCAAATGCTATTGGTTATCTATATGGTAAGTGATTTTGTATCATACTTTTAGGGCAATGTCAAGGGGTTGTGTGTGTGGACATATTGGTACCGTCTTGGGAAATGGGATTGAGCGGATGTTCGAGACGAAAGATCTAAGAGCGCAAGGTCAAAACCCGCACCCTTCAAAAACCGAAGAGTGCGGCACCCGAAAATTAGCTACTCGGCGTGATTGAACTTGGGGTGTTATGCGGAAGGGTGCGCCACCCGCCTTAAGTGAAGTCCGGTGCCGCGCGGAAGGGTTGGCCACCTGCCGTTAGCGCATGGGATTCTTTGGGAATATAGGTCGGGCACAATCCCAAATCTCGGCGAGTGCCGGTTGATTCTGGACGGTCACGTACTCAGCCAGCAAGCGACCTTCGATGCGTTTTCTGTATTTGAGTTCGTAAGTTGCGAAAACTCGCTCAAGGACGATTGATCCCTTAACCTTGCGCAACGGGTCTCCTTCCTTCCCGTCAGGAAAGAGCTTTCCGTTTTCCTTGCTTAGCAGTTCCTGAATCTGGATATCTACGGAATTTTCGTTCAAAGTTGAGATGTTCTTGCCTTCCAGATCCGCTAGCTGTCGGATGGCCTGGACGATTGCAGGCGGGACTACGAGATAGTTTTCGAGTTCGCACCTCGGAAGGAACGCGATTGAGGCACTATTGCTCTCCGCAATGATCGGCGTGGATTGCACGACCTGCTTGTCCTGTTCGTTGGCGTCGCCATCGAACAAATAGATTCGTGGAAGAGAGGTTTTGCCCAGTTCCTTGAGGAATTTCTCGAAAAATAGGAGCGGGGTTTGTTTAGCCGAGCCTCGTAACTTGCCCTCGCCATCCATTTTAGGGAATCCTGACCTTGCGATATCGGATTTCTCGAAGCTTGGATTCCTGCCGAGTAGAATTGGAAGAATTTCTTGGTCACTTTCGCCCTCCACAAATATCAGACGGTCGCTAAAGAGAAAATCCGAATTCTTGTAGCCCAAGGAATGCAAGAGCGCCGCCGTTTGCGCGGGCTGCTGACGATTTGCCCTTGTGATCCTTGGGGAACTGACCGCAAAAACTCTGTCCGGCGGAACTGCATTAATGAGAATAGCCGAATGCGTGCTTATCACGTATCGGTGTTCGGAATGTTCTTGTAGGAAATTTATGATTTCTCGTTCGGCTGACGGATGAAGGTAGGAGTGCGGCTCATCTAGCAGAAGGATAGATCCTGTTGGCGCTGCGAGAACGAACGCTCCCAGCGCTAACACCTGCTCTACCCCGGTTCCGCAGTGGGTCAAAGGTATAGCGGGACCTCCCATTCGTCCCGTTAAGGTGAGGAACACGGAAGTTTGCTTTTTCTGCGGGTTTACGAATTCGAGTTCCGGAAACACTCGTTTTACCAGGTCCTCGACCTGATGGAATTTGCGACGGTCGCTGCCGTTTAACGTATCGAGAAAGGAAGGTAGGGATTCGACGTTCGGCGTTAGCTCGTCAACGGCCCGCATCCCATCTTCAGACCGCGCAACGCGGTGTGCGTCGATCATCCGCGCGTTCTTCAAGGGCACTAATGCCGAAAAGATACTTGCATCAAAAATGGGCCAAGTTTCACCGCTGCTACCCCTTCGTTCGGACGTCTCCCGGAGTACTACACGCCCTGCGGTCTGTCCAAGGTGATTATACTGAGGTTGTATCCAGGCATTTGATTCCTTCTGAACCAAGGGAATCTTGCGATCATCTAAATTAAGGGTAACACCCTGCAAACCAACAAAATTTCCCACTCCTAGTAAGCGAAAATCAAAGTCGATGAGTTGATTCTTTGAATTCCTCACTTGCGGCCATCGCTCCATTTGGCCGCCGAGAAGTGCAAAATCGCTTTCTTCGAACGAGCATTCGACATGAAAGGTGAAATCAGCAGGAGTTGCCGCTCCGCGCGCGTAGCCGCCCAGATTGAATGGGAGATCATCGTGCGTGCCAAATGGAAGCCCACGCAAGGCTGTTAGTCCGCGTAAAATAGCCGTCTTGCCAGCGTTATTCTTGCCGACAAGTATCTGGATTCCCTCATCGAGCCGCACGTAACATTCTTCGAAGCAGGCAAAGTTCTCAAACCGAATTCCTATGGGTTTCATGCAGTCACTCTTTCATCATTGCGACGCTAGGGGACGAATTCTCGCCACCAAGACCGCGGCGTTGATTTATCGGCAGGGCGGATAGTACCACACCGATAGTTCACTACTGAGTTTCGTCGCTCGACGCATACGGGAGGAGGTCGGCAGAAGGCAAGAGCAGATCCCTCAGGTCAATCCGCGAAGAACGCGGATTTCGGGATGACAGCGTTAAAAACAAGCGCAAATCAAAAGAAGAAGCAGGTCCCTCAGGATTTCTTCCGGCCACTTCGTGGCCTCTTCCCCAGGCTCGACTAACCGTCGACCTGGGCGGCCCCATTTGGCAAACGACGCGGATTTCGGGGTGACAGCGTTAGAAACAAGAGCACGTCGAAGATAGAGGCTTACCCCTACCAAACTTTGCCTAGGGACATTACCGAAAGGCTCCTACGAATCTACGACATTTCCTGTATGGCACGGGCGCGAGCGCGGCGGTAGGCTCGACAGCGAAAAGCTCGAAGTGGGGAGCTTGCAGATGAGGCTTAAGGGCCGAGGAGGATTAAACGTGAAATTCGCAAAGCAACTTTCGGTGGTGGGGGCCACGCTGTTCTTGGGCGCGTCGCTTCTTGCGGGTGTTCCGCAGAGCGGGCAACAGCCTGCTCCCGACAACACGAAGAACAATCAAGGTGACGCCAGCCAAGGTGCAATGACTGCCGATCAGCAGAAGATGAATCCTGCGGATCGCAACACTACCAGGCAAATTCGCAAATCGATCATGCAAGACCAGGCGCTTTCCACGTACGCGCACAACATTAAGATCATCACGCGGGACGGCAAGGTGACTTTGAAGGGGCCGGTGCGCACCGAAGAAGATAAGGCAAACATCGAAGCGAAGGCCGTCGCGGTTGCCGGGGCGGACAACGTCACAAACCATTTGGAGATTGCTCCAAAACAGTAGCTATCAAATTTAAATTGCAGAATCGTTTTTACTCATAGAAAAAAGGAGAAACAAAAATGTCAGACAAGAAAACTTCAGTGTTCGGGATTTATAGTTCACGCGAGTCGGTGGAACGCGCAGTGGACGCATTCTTGACCAGCGGATTCACCACCGCAGATGTTTCCGTGCTGCTGCCGGAAAATCTGGGCAACAAGCCGATCGCAACTCATAAAGAAACGAAGGCGCCCGAGGGCGCAACGGCTGGAGGCGGCGCCGGTGCCGTCATCGGCGGAACGCTCGGACTTCTGGCCGGAATTGGCGCACTTGCGATTCCAGGCGTGGGTCCGTTCATCGCCGCAGGACCGATTATGGCTGCGTTGGCCGGGATCGGCGTAGGCGGCGCGGTAGGTGGTTTTGCGGGCGCGCTAATCGGGCTGGGCATTCCCGAGTACGAAGCAAAACGCTACGAAGGGCGCATCCAGAAGGGCGGGATTCTTTTGTCCGTGCATTGCAGCACTTCCGACGAAGTGAAGCGCGGCAAGGAAATCATGAAGAACACCGGAGCAGAGGATATTTCTTCGACCGGCGAGTCTTCTTCCGACGTTGCAAAATCCGACCGCGAGCTGAATCGTCGTGCGGCCGCCAACGACTAAGCGTTGCTTAATATTTAATAGATGTCGGGGAGGGAGGCCTTTCGGCCTTCCTCCTCTTTAGTTCTCCTTCTGAAATTCCCAACCTTTTTAGAATCAGTCAGGTCTTGCGCGTGAATACACGGATTGATGTATGGATTCGGGGCTGGCGAACGTGATTTGCTACTATCCGCGTCGCGCCGGGTTTCTTAAGTAGACCGGCTGGTACAGCGCGGTGAATTGCGCGGTAAATGGGGCCGCTCGATCCGCGAAGCCCGCAGCAGAAAGCTTGAGCGGGTAAACGAAGGATGATCGGCCAGGAGGATGAGCAATGCGTTTTGCGTTAGTGGTTCGTTCGATGGTGGTCGCAATACTATTGATTGGAGTGCTTAGCGTGTCGGGCGCGGCGATGGCACAAGTCCGCGTAGCGATTACGGTGGCTCCGCCGGTGATACCGGTTTATGAGCAGCCAATTTGTCCCGGCGACGGTTACTTCTGGACTCCCGGGTACTGGGATTATGACTACGATGCTGCCGACTATTATTGGGTGCCGGGCACGTGGGTACAGCCTCCGGAAGTGGGCTTCCTGTGGACGCCGGGCTGGTGGGGCTGGAACAATGGCGCGTTTGTTTTCACCGCCGGATTTTGGGGACCGACGATTGGTTTTTACGGCGGGATTAACTACGGCTTCGGCTACTTCGGCAACGGATTCTGGGGCGGGCGTTGGGAAGGCGGGCATTTCTTCTACAACACGTCGGTGTGGCATGTGGGCGAGGGCTTTCACAACGTTTACAACGAGCATGTGGACATCAGGAACGATTCGCACGTGAGCTACAACGGGCATGGCGGGATCGAAGCGCGTCCGACGCGGGAAGAGGAAGCGGCGGCGCACGAACGTCACGTGGGGCCGGTCGCGGCTCAGACGCAGCATAGGGAAGCTGCTCGCTCAGACCCGCAGCAGCGCGCTTCGTTCAACCACGGCCGGCCGGGAGTAATGGCTACAGCTCGGCCTGGAGATTTTAAGGGCAATGGCGTGGTGAGAGGCGGAGAAGAGGGCCGTGCGGAGAATGGCGGCGGGCGATCGGTAGTTCATCCTAAGGATCTGCCGGCGGTACAACGCCCGGCTGCTCCGAACACGGGTGACGCAAAGCTGGATCAGAAGTATCAGAAGGAGCAGGAAAAGCTGGCCGCAAATCAGCAAAAAGAGCGGGACAATCTGCAGAAGCAGCAAGACAAGGAACATGAGCAGTTGGCGAAACAGAAGGCTGATAACACCAGAACGCAGCAGCTGGAGGAGAAACACTCGCAACAGACTCAACAATTGCAGCAGAGACACACACAGCAGATGCAGCAAATGCAGCAGAGGCAGTCGGCCCCGCGCGGCGGCGGAGGCCGGCCGAAGTAGGCGTTTGGTGGAAAGCGCACCGGGCGGCGGAGAGTGCCGCCCGGCGCGGGCTAGACGCGTCTTCGGTTACGGCGCGTCAGTCGTTGCCTGCGGTTGAACTGGCGACGAGGGACTGGAGCAGAGCCGTCCCGTCAGGAGTGCCGTTGCCGGTGCAAGCATCCCAGCCTGTTCCAGCGGAGTAAAATCCATTGCTGCCGCTGGTGATGTCGTGAAACGTCGCCACGCTTTTCGCCGCGTATAACATCGGGTTGATAAAGCCTACGTTTTTGCCCAACGACTGATTAATTCTCGCCAGCAAGCCGGCCCACAGTGGCGCTACCGCGCTCGTTCCGCCAATGACGGTGGGGCTTCCATCGACGACAACGTTGTAGCCGGTGGTCGGATCGGCGTCGCCTGAAACGTCCGGCACGCCGCGGCCGACGAAACCACTCGGCGATTTCGGGACGTTGGCCTGCTGCTGATACGTTGGGATGGCGAAGAATCCGCTCACTCCGCCGCCCGTTGCACCTTCGCCGCTGGCAGTTTCATTCCAAACTACTTCGCCGGTGATGTTCGTCCCCGACAAAGTTAACTTCGTTCCCCCGCAACCAAGGACGTACGGGCTCGAGGCGGGGAAATCGACTGTGGGTTTGTTGTCAGCGGAACCGTCTATCGCGCCGTTATCTCCGGAAGCGGCGAGGACAGTTACGCCCATGGTAGCGGCGTCCTGGCAAGCTGCACTGAACGAGTTCATCGCCTGCTGGGTCCACGAACTTTCCGGACCGCCCCAACTAATGGAGATGATCGACGGGCGATTGGTGGCGTCGTGGACGGCAGTGGTGAGCGCGTCGAGGAAGCCCTTGTCGGTGTTGGTGGTGAAATATACGGCCAGTTGGGCTGCGGGAGCCACGGCTCCGACAACCTCGATGTCGAGTTCAACCTCGCCGTCCGGGCCATCGGGATCGCCGGTGGGAGAGTTCGCGCCGCCATCAACGGGAATAGCCGTAATTTTCGGCGGGGTTATTTTGAGGCCGCTAAAATATTGGGTGAGATCCGCGGGATTATATCCTCCGCCTAATTCCAGAATGGCCACGCATTGGCCGGTTCCGTCGGTTTGCGCGGGAAAATTGTAAGCTTGCGCCACCTGGAGCGCGGAATAGGAAGCGCCCACGGAGTGAGGCTTCACGCCGCCCGTCGCATCCTTGCGACGACGGAAGTGGGGCTGCGCCTGGGGGCGGTTGTCGAGGCCGAAGACACCTTCGATGATGCCTTCGAGTGAGGCAGGAATTTGGATGGTGCCGGTGCGGCCGCGATAGGTCAATTTATCGGATTGATAACGGTTGAGTTGCACGCCGAAAGCTTTGCTGAGTGCTTGCGCGGTGCCGGCGAGAAACACCGAACGGCGGTCCGGGCGTTCGGCAACGACGTCTAGACCATATTGCGCCGCGAATGCGCGAATTTTAGCGATGTCGTCGGCGCGGGCCCCGTGGGCAGCAGTAAACGCTTCGCGCGAAAGGTGGACGCGATTGCTCGGCGGAGTAGCACCCAACGGGTCCGTCGCAGGAGACGCGGATGGTGCTGAAGCACGGCGAAGAATAACGGTTACTTCGATACGTTCGTTTGGATCCGAGGGGCCGATGTTGCGCGCGCCCGGCATTTCAGCGCGGGAGCTATTTTTTAATTCAACGCGGTTCTCTTGATTTGCCATAACATCCTCCATAAGGCTTTCAGACTATTACCGCATGGTACAGTACGCGATGATATATCACTTTACGGCGACAAATGCACTCTGGTAAAAAGCCGTACGAATCCCTGCGATTAGTACCTAATTTTTGGCGGCTGTTCCCCGGAGGTGGGCGGCGGGACGGCAGTCTGAAGGCAATTATACTCGCGCTCCGAAGTGGGTGCCGCGTTAGTTGAAATCTCCTTGCTATGGCTGTTGCATGCAAGAGATCGGGGTCGCAACATTCTTTTGCGGTTTGTTCCTCGGCGTAATCCCGATAAACTTCCAGCTATCGATCGCATTCGGCAAAGTTTTCTTTCCGGGTCGATCCGGTAAAGCCATCGCGGGACGCGAAATCATGTTGAAGCGCCTGTTCGTCCATTACATTGCGGAAGAAGCGAAGCCCATGCTGCGCCTGGCAATTCCGCTGGTCTGCGCGGAACTGGGTTGGACGACGATGTCCATCGTGGACACTATGATGGTAGGGCGCCAGGCCGACAGCGCTCTGGCGATTGGCGCGGTCAGCCTGGGGGGCATTCTCTACATCGCCATCGCGATTTTCGGCACGGGATTAATGCTGGGCTTGGACACGTTGGTGTCGCACGCTTATGGCGCGGGTGATTTGGAAGAATGTCATCGCGTGCTGGTGAATGGTGTGTACCTTAGCTTGGGAATATCTCCGCTGCTTATGGGAGTCGTATGGATGTTCGGGCCGATTCTGCGCTCGCTCGGAATTCAGGGCGCCGTCCTGGGCCAGGCCATTCCGTATTTGCACGCTCTGAACTGGTCCACGCTGCCTCTGCTGCTTTATTTTGTTTTTCGCCGCTACCTGCAAGGAATGAATCAAGCCAAGCCGGTGATGTTCGCGCTGGTCTCGGCGAACCTGGTAAATCTGGCGGGAAACTGGATGTTGATTTACGGCCATCTGGGATTGCGGGCGATGGGCACAGTGGGTTCCGGATGGTCCACGTGCATCGCGCGATTTTATATGATGAGCGTGCTGCTGGTGTATTGCGTGTATTACGATCGGCGCTACAAAACCGGTTTGCGCGACACTCGCCGATCTCCGGATTTTTTCCGTATCTGGCGGCTGGTGCAATTGGGTCTGCCTGCCGCCACGCAATTCGGGATGGAGGTGGGAGTTTTTGCGGTGGCTACAGCAATGATCGCCAAACTGGGCGCGGTGCCGCTCGCCAGCCATCAGGTGGCTATTAACACGGTGAGCTTTACGTACATGGTTCCGCTCGGACTCAGCGCGGCCGCCGCGGTTCGTGTGGGTCAGGCGTTGGGGCGCGGCGATCCTGACGGCGCAAGTCGCGCGGGATGGACCGCCATGCTTCTGGGTACCGGCTTCATGGCAATCATGACCGTTCTTTTTCTGGTGGTGCCGCAGTATATCGTCCGGATCTATACGCCCGATCCCGCCGTGATTCGCGCAGCCGGGACGCTGCTCTTCGTCGGCGGTTTTTTTCAGCTGTTTGACGGAATGCAGACGGTAGCTACGGGTGCGTTGCGCGGCGCGGGTGACACGCGCACGCCGATGGTCTGCCATTTGATTCTGTACTGGCTAGTAGGATTGCCTCTCGGCTACTACCTTTGTTTCCAGTTAGCATGGGGCGCGCCAGGCTTGTGGACCGGTTTGTGCGTAGCGCTGATTTTGATCGGCTGCGCGCTTCTATACTTCTGGCGGCGCAAGGAACGCTCGTTCACCACGCAGAAAATTCCGTTGGCGGCCGCAATGCTGCATACTGATTAATCGAAAATGTCCCATAACACTTTCATGCAGCGCGCCATCGCGCTCGCGATAGAAAATGTGCGCTCGGGCCGGGGCGGACCGTTCGGCGCGGTCGTTGTGAAGGACGGCAAAATTCTTTCCGAGGCCGCGAATCGCGTAACCGTGGAGAACGATCCGACGGCACACGCCGAAATCGTAGCCATTCGCGAAGCTTGCAAGAAGCTGGGGAATTTTCACCTCGCTGAGTGTGAGCTTTACTCCAGTTGCGAACCGTGTCCCATGTGCCTGGGAGCCATTTACTGGGCGCGGCTCGCTCGCGTCTATTTTGCGAGCACGGACGCGGACGCCGCGAAAGCGGGCTTCGACGATTCGTTTATCTACCGGGAACTTCAGCGCCCGCACTTGCACCGTAAAATTCCGATGATCCAGTTGATGCGCGAAGAATCGCTGGCGGCGTTTCGCGCCTGGGAAAAAAAGCCGGACAAGACCAGCTATTAAAACGAAGCTGCCGCCGAATCGAAGGTTGTAAGTCCGTTCTTCGGGAGTATCCACGGCGGCGGGAAACTCAGTAGTGAACTATCGTTGTGGTACTATCCGCGCTATGACTATACGACTTGGCGCAGTTCTCATTCTCTGTCTCACTTTAATCGGCTGTTTCAGCGGCGTGCGAGTCTCTCGTAGCAATTCGCTGGGTGATCCGCCAAAGGGTATTCCTTTTTACGCCAAGACGGGAGTGTGTAAGCAGCAGACGGATTGGCTCGAGCCGCAGTACATCTTGACCTATGAATCGAAATCCGGGACTACTGCCACCGGACCGGTGGACAAAGTTTTGAGTCGCCAGCAGTTCTCCCAGAAAACAGTTCAGGATTTTATCGCGAGCCCAGGCGCTCCGAGTGCGTGGAAGACAACCATCTTTGACCTGCCCGGTCCGGAGTTGATCAACGAAAGCAATTCCTCCGACATCTCGCGCGAAGAAGCCGCTGGGAACTGGGTAAGAGCCTCAAATTCCGGTGCAGTGGAAGCCGTCGTCGATTACGGCAACGTCTTTTATCTCAACTCAGCGCGCCCTCTGGCCGGGACGACGCAGGTTGACGCCAAGCTCGCTGCGGACGGCACTCTTACGGAGGGCTCAGTTCAAGTGCAGGACCAAACGATTGCGGCCATCAGCTCACTAATCAGCAGTGCGAGCACGGCCGCCACAGCCTTTGCTGCGCACACCACGACGACCGAGCCCGCGCAGCCTGAGCATAAGTTGAGCGTCAAAACCAAAGTGTATAAGCACACTCATTCGCAATATCTCGATCTGAAGACACCAGCGACGCCGTTCACTTGCGTCGCTTCGCCGTCGGGCGTGCTGGGCGGTTCGTTCACCGTCGCTGAAGTGGCGGACTCGTCAAAGTCAAAAGCGGATGGCGACAAGGACAACACCATCAGCGTCTCCGGCTCGATTGTGCTACCTAAGGCGGCTCCGTCCTCGTCTCCTCTACCTGCTCCAGGTGGAACGACACCAACGCCCAAGAAACCTTGAATCAGTTCTCGCGTAAAAAATGGGCTGACGGCGCCGTGATTGATACGAGCGCGCCAAAGGAATCCAAGTCCTTGAGTTCCGCAAAACAACGTGCTAGCGTTTTCCGTGATCAAAATAGAACCGCTTCGAGCCTTCCACCAAGACTCAGCGAATAGATCAACGCTACTTTCCGTAGTTCCTGCATTCCCTGCGACCCCGCTCAAGGGTGCCCCGCAACTGGGAATATCGGCTGAAATAAAAAGTGGTAATGCGATCGGCCAACCCAATCGGCCTGTACATCATGGGGGTTGAAGCATGATCGTAAAGCTCGGCGAAAACAGTTATGGCAACGCGAGCGTGCGACTGCTGCGCGTTTTGCGGCAGGAAGGGCGCCACGATATCAAGGAGCTGACGGTTACGATTCGGTTCGAAGGGGATTTCGAGGCGGCGCACACGAAAGGCGAGAACAAGAGAATCCTGCCGGCGGACACCATGCAGAACACGGTGTACGCGCTGGCGCGCCAGTATCCGGTGGAAGCGGTGGAGGATTTTGCGCTGCACCTGATCGAACACTTTCTAACTTATAACGAACAGGTTTCGCGAGTGCAGATTGAGGCGTTTGAAAATCCGTGGTCGCGCATTCCGCATGGAACGAAGCCGCATGCTTTCGCGTTCATGCGCGCATCGGGGCCGGAAAAGCGCACGGCAATTTTGAGCGGGACGCGTGAAGGAATTTCGATCCGCGCGGGGATTCAGGACCTTGAGGTCATGAAAACAACGAAATCGGCGTTCGAAGGATTTCTGCGCGACCCGTATACGACTTTGAAAGAAAATGGCGATCGAATCCTGGCGACGACGATTCGCGCGGAATGGCTTTACGAAGGCGACGAAATCGAATTCAGCCCGCTGTGGCACAGCGTGCGGCAAACGCTGCTGGAAACTTTTGCTGCGCACGAAAGCAAATCGCTTCAGCACACACTTTACGCCATGGGAGAAGCGGTGCTGGCCACTTTCGACCACGTTCGCGAAATCCATCTTTCATTGCCCGAGAAACATTTCAATCTGGTTGATCTTTCGCCCTTCGGAATGGACAATTCCGCGGAAGTTTTTTTGCCCACGGAGGAACCGCAAGGTTTGATCGAAGCGACACTTCGCAGGGAATAAGCGTCATACTTAAAGGCCCATGCCTGAAAAAATTCTGATTGTTGACGACGAATCCGCACCGCGCGCGGCTCTGGAAATGCTTTTGCGCCGCGAAGGATACGAAGTGCGCGACGCCGGCAACGGAGAGGCGGCCCTGGCGGAGTGCGCCGCGTTTCGTCCCGACCTGATCCTTCTCGACATACTCATGCCGGGCATCGACGGATTTGAAGTTTGCAGGCGAATTAAGGCCACGCCGGAAACGCGGCTTACACCAGTGGTGTTAATCACGGGGCTTTTTGAAACCGAGGACCGGATTAAAGGAATTAATGCCGGCGCGGACGATTTTCTGAGCAAGCCAATCGACTTGAACGAGCTGCTCGCGCGGACGCGTTCGTTGTTGAGGTTGAAGCATTACACCGACGAACTCGAACACGCGGAGGGGGTTCTGCTCAGCCTCGCTCGCAGTATTGAGGCGCGCGATCCTTACACGCGGGGGCATTGCGAGCGGCTGGCGGAAATGTCCGCGCAGTTGGGGGGCCGGCTGGGCGTTTCCGGCGAAGATATCAAAGCGCTGCGCAGGGCGGGAATCGTGCACGATATCGGGAAAGTGGCGGTGCCTGATTCAATTTTGTTGAAACCCGGGCCGCTGACGTACGAAGAAATTATCCAGATGCGAAGGCATGCCGCGGTGGGCGAAAGTATTTGTGCGCCGCTGAAAACATTCGGCGTCGTGCTGCCGATCATACGACACCATCACGAGAAGTATGATGGATCGGGTTATCCGGACAATTTGCAGGGGAAAGATATTCCGCTGACTGCGCGGATTTTGCAGCTTGCCGACGTTTTTGACGCGCTGACTACGGACCGTCCATACAAGACTGCGATTCCATGGGAGACCGCGCTGGTGATGATGGATCAGGAAGCGGAACGGGGATGGTGGGACCGCGAGTTGTACGCCGCATTCAGGGAAATGATTCAAGAAGAGCGGAATCAACCGGAAGGAGAGCCTTCGCGGAAAAGCGCCAATAACGCGGGGAGTTGATTTCTTCGAGCGTCGCGGATTGTTTTATTTGCCGATGCGCTCGTCGCCTGAATAAATTACGAATCGTCTTCCGCGCAAGAATCCAATCAGGGTGAGGCGCAACTCACGGGCCAATTGCACCGCGAGACTGGAAGGCGCGGACACCGAAGCGACAATCGGGATGCCGGCGACGATGGCCTTTTGCACGATTTCAAATCCTCCCCGGCCGCTCACGAGCAGAACTGAGTTTGCCAACGGAACGCGGCCGCTCGTGAGGGCCCAGCCGATCACTTTGTCCACGGCGTTGTGGCGGCCGATGTCTTCGCGCAAAACAAGCAACGCTCCGGCTGGATCGAAAAGAGCGGCGGCATGCAATCCGCCGGTGCGGCGAAAGACATCTTGCGACGACCGCAGCACGTCCGGGAGGGTGACTAGGAGTTCGGGATCGAAGCGGAAATCCGCGTTCGGGGCGTTGAGCAGGCGCGAGCGGATGGCGTCGATCGAGGCTTTGCCGCAAATGCCGCAACTCGAGGCCGCGAAAAAATGGCGGCGCATCTTGGCAAAATCGGGAGCGGCTTCAGGGGCGAGAGTTGCCTGCACAACATTGCCGGAATCGGTGCCGTCGGCTGGCGCAATTGGCTGAAGTGAGAGGATTTGTTCGGCGGACTGAACCAGCCCCTCCGTGAACAGGAAGCCGGCGGCAAGTTCGAGGTCGTGGCCCGGGGTGCGCATGGTGACGCTGAGTGGTTCGTCGCCGACACGAATTTCGAGCGGCTCTTCGGCGGCCAGGTAGTCGTCTTTGCGGCGAAGCTGGCCGTCATCCCATTCGGAAACTTGCGTGAGATTGAGCTTGTGAAGTTTAGGCGGCAAGCAGGGTTCTCCAGGGAGTCGGCCCTTGCGCGAAGGGCGGCTTCCAAGCATACATCGGGGAGGCAGCGGGTTCGATGCGCAAAAAAGAAACTGGCTCGGACCGACGGGGGGCGGCCGAGCCAGCGAGGTGTGTGGTGAAGGACCGCGGAAAGTTTTGTAGTATTTCGTTCCCGCAGTGGCAGGGCCATCGTGCACGGGCGTTGTTACTGCTGGATGAAAGTGCGGTAAAAAGCCGGTGCGCTGGCAAAAGTAAAACGACAGGTGTAGGATTGGGCCTCGATCCTGCCATGCAACAGAATGGACTTCTGTGACAGTTACGATTAGCTTGCCTACTATTCCAGTCAAGCGAGTGGGGCTGGAAGTGTGGATGAATCGTGTTCTGGAGTTGGCGGACAAGGTTCAGGATGACTGGAACGCGGATAACGTCCACGATTTGCGAGTAGCTGTTCGGCGCTGTCGTACGATGGCCGACGCTCTGAGCCAGGTGAATCCGGTCCCGGGTTGGAAAAAGCTCAAAAAGGTGACGCGCGATTTGTTCCAGGCTTTGGGGGAGCTTCGAGACACGCAGGTCACGAAGCAATGGGTGAAAAAGTTCGGTGCGGCGAAGGATCCCGTTCGCGGGCGGATGCTAAGGGTATTGGGCAAACAGGAGCAAGAACAGCGAAGAAAGGCGGAGAAAGCGCTGTATCAGTTTGACCGGAAGAGTTGGAAGAAATGGTTGCGCAAATTTCCCGCTAAAGCGGAATTTTTTCCGGTGGAGAGCGTTGTTTTTCAACGGCTAGCGCTGGCGGAATTGAACGAGGCGGTCAACCTGTATCACCGGGCGCGAAAAGTTCGCAGCGCGGCGGCGTGGCACCGGCTGCGGATCGGGCTGAAGGAGTTCCGATACATTTTGGAGAATTTTTTGCCGCAGCGATACGCGCAATGGAGCAAGGAACTGAAAGGGATGCAGGATATGTTGGGCGAAGTTCACGATCTGGATGTGCTGCGGGTGCGAATCAGAAAACAAGCCGGACTGAATCCGGAGCTAGTCGCGAAGTGGATGGAAGAAATTGAAAAGGCACGGAAGGCGCGGCTGGAGGAATTTCGCGCGAAGACTGCTAACAAGGACTCGTCCTGGGTGGTCTGGCAAAAAGGGCTGGAATGGGGCCACAACCTCAGAACTGTTTCACCGCTGGAATTGCAGCGCGTTTACTCCGCGAGTTGACGCAACATCTTTGGAGTTAGAATCCAACGAAGCAGCCATCTGCCCTGCGCGGCGGTGTGGTCAAAGGAAGCGACGCCCGCCTTTTTCAGTTCGGTGACGGCGCCGCGCGCGCCGAGCAAGTGGGAAATCGTGAGATCCAACTGCGGAGCATGGCCGAAGCACATGACTTCCTTGGCGCGCAGGCCGATGACTTCCTTCACCAGCTCAGCAGGATTTCCGGCGGGTTTCAGCGCGTCGTGGACGCGGATTTTCGCCGGAGGAAAGCCAAGAGTTTCGGCAAATATCTCGGCCGTTTGCGCTGCGCGGACGTAGGGACTGGTGATCATCACGTCGGGTTTGATGCCCAAGACGCTGAGTCCGAGAGCGGCGGCGCGCGTTTTTTGCACGCCCTTAGCAGTAAGGGGACGCTCAGGCTCCGGCGGAGATTTTGGATCGTTCGGATCTACGGCGATGCCGTGGCGTACAAGATAGAGAATCATGGGTTAGGCCACCTCTTTTTCTTTTTTCTGAGCGCGGCGAAACTCCGCGTTAAGATGGAATTCCTTCTCAAATAAATCGGCTTTCCGTTGGAGCCCAGCCAGGTCCAAGCGGCTTCCGTCAACCGCGCGGATCACGAAAATCGCTTTGCGCCCGGCGATTTGCACGTCCACGCCGGTCACACGCTGCTCATGTTCGGACTCGAGTTTTTCAGCGATGCGCAGAAGCGAAGTCAACAGCCGAGCCTGGCGGCGGCGCTGGCCGTCAAGTGCCGCATAAGAAGAGTGCCCGATTTCAGGTTCGGATTTCGAATTATGGTAGCGCACCAGCGCAGCCACCATTTCGCATCGCCATCCGCGCAAACCAGGTATGTCTCCATTGCGAATCAAATATTCGCCGTGGCGATGGTGCGCCTTGCGGTTGACGAAATGCCCTACGTCATGCAGCAGCGCGCCAATTTCAAGAAGGTGCCGCAGATCGGCTCCCATTTCATGAATCGGCCGCAGCTGGTCAAACAGCGAAAGAGCGAGCCGGGCGACCTGTTCTGCATGATTCTGATTGTAATTCAGGCGGCTCGCGAACCATAAGGCGCCCTCACGCATTTCCGCTGCCCGGCCTCTTTCTTCCTCGGATGCAGAGCCGGCGGAGTATTGCTCCGCGACAAGATCGATCAGAATCCCTTCGCGAACGCCGACTCCCGGCACCAGCAGAGTACGCAGATCAAGGAATTTCGCGAGAGTGGTGATAATGATGGCGGCGATGCCCATGACTTCGGCGCGGTCTTCGCGCACGCGGAAAACCCGCATGCGCCCGGGCACGTCGAGCGCAATCATTCGCCAAGTCTGATCCTTCAGCAGCCGCACATTCAACGAGGGAATGCGTTCAATCATGGGTCCCGGAGCGATTCGAACCAGGGCTTCGGCATTCCCTCCACAGGCAACTGAAATCGAGCGGGTGAGCTTCGGAGGCGAGGGCAGCGCGCTGCGAAGAATCGCGAGCACATGGTGACGAAGGCGGCCGGCATCGTCCTCGTCAATGGCGCCCTTGATGGAATACGTTTCCATCAGACGTATGGTGCCGAGTGGAAGCCCGATGCGATGTTCGAGCACGCCGCGCTGAAAAAAATTCAATTCAAGGCTGCCTCCACCGAGGTCAAAAATCAAGCGCGGCTGGAGACGGTCGTTCAGCGCCCATTTCACGGCGGAACAGACCAGGCGAGCCTCTTCTTCGCTGCTGATCACTTCCAGTTCAATTCCTGCTTTTCGCCGGATGCGGTCCATCAGTTTGCGATAGTTGCGGGACTCGCGAGCGGCGGCAGTAGCCACAGCTCGATAAGCGCTGACTTGATGGGCGGCCATGCGCTCGCGGAATTGGCGGAAGACTCGAGCCGCGCGCGCGATGGTATCGTCATCGAGCAAACGGCGTGTGAAGGCATTGTGGCCCAAGCGGACAGCGGCGCGTTCATTGTCCAGGATTTGAATATGATGGGGAGAAGTGGCGCGGGCAATAACGAGCCGGATGGCGTTGGAGCCGGCATCGATCGCGGCTAGCTGAACGGGGGCAGCCACCCTAGCGCCAGAGATGCGACAGAGCGTGCGAAGGCTTGTATTGCGTGCTCCGTATTCCCAGGTGCGAGGCAATGCGAGTGCGGAGCACCTGGTTTACTCGGGAGACGCTGCTTTCGCCGTCTAATTCGAGAAAGCCGTGCCGCTTCGAAAGATATTCGAATTCACGCTTGATCATGGATTGATAGCGAATGAAGGACTGAAACAAATCATTGGAGAGGGACATGTCGCGCCCGGATTCCCAGTAGCTGATCGTTTGCGATTTCTTGAATTCGCGGTCGAAGGCAACTTCCGGGCGTACATTCAGCCAAAAGGTGAGATCGGGCCGCAGCGCGATTTCATAAATCCCGTGAAGGTAGTCGCGAGCTATGCCGCGGACGGCAGCGCGCGCGATGAGCGTGAAGATGTAGCGGTCCGCTAGAACGACCAAGCCCGAGCGCAAGGCCGGGAGAATACGGCGTTCCAGCTGGTCAAAGAAATCCGTGCTGTACATCAGGGCCAGGGTCATAGGGGTGACTGCGTTTTCGGCAAGAAGCGCGTCAATGTCTTCTCCCACCAGATACGACCTGCGCAGGCCCATGGTTTGTACGGCGAATCCCTGGGACTCCAACCATTCGGTAAGGAGATAAATCTGGGTGGAGCGGCCGGAGCCGTCAGTGCCTTCGATGACAATCAGAGTTCCGCTCAGCTCCTCGGGTTTCACGCCGGGGAGCGGGGTGCCGTAGAAGCGCGAGGGAGGAACTGCAGTCGCGGCCTTCTTCGACTTGGTCTTCGCGGGGCGGCCGTTGGCCGGCACCGCCGCCAGCACTTTTTTATTGGAACGTTTCATTTTTTCTTGGGCGCAAATTGCTGCAGAGAGATTTTCTCGCCGACAATCTGCCGCATCAGTTTCTGGAGCTTGTTCACTCGCACGGTGCCGTCCATTAAAACGAAATGATCGGTTTCAACCATCTGGTCGTAATTATTCAAAATGCGCTCTTGGAAAATTCGGAAGCTTTCAGAGCGATCCAGGGAGATACCCAGGTCCATGCCGGCTTCATAATATTTAAGTTTGGGCCGTCCGGCGAGGATGCGATTTACGGCCACGTCGAGGGGAGCGCGAAAATAAAAGGTGATGTCCGGAGCGGGGGCAAAACTGTAAAGATTCCGCAGCCAGTGGGGAGAACATCCGCGAGCGCCGTCTCTGGCGAACGCGGTGTAAATATAACGGTCGGCGAGCACCAGGTAGCCGCCATGCAACAACGGCATGATTTGGCGTTCGCAGCGGTCGGCAAAATCGGCGGCATGCAAAAGGGAGAATGTTGTCGGCGTCAGCAGGCGGCGCTGTTTTCCGCGACGCGTGGCGGATTTCACCAGGGGAGAAGAGTTCCACTCGGTGAAGTGGGTGCGGTAGCCGCCGATTTCGAGCCAGCGTTTCAGGAGGTAGAGTTGGGTGCTCTTTCCGGAGCCGTCAATGCCTTCCACAACGACCAAAGCGCCGGGATAGGCACGTTTGGTGGCGGGTTGTTTGGCCGGGGCAGGATCGGCGGTGGGCGAGATGTCAGGAGTACTCGTAACCATATGAATTATTTACACGGAATCGCATATCATATCCCGGAACGATGAATAGATAGTGAAGAAAGTGTTACGGGGGAGAAACACGAGGGGTCGAGGAAGGAATTAGGCTCCGGCAGGCTTATGCGAGGAGAATCGGCCGATGAAAACGAAATTCAGCAAAGAGCTGGGAATCAAACCTGGGCATAAAGTGAAGCTTTCAAAATGGGATCCTGACGACACGCTTGGCTGGGACAAGAATCATGAGATGAAAGAAAGCCTAGCGAGCGCTATCAAGAGGCTGGATAGCTTTCAATACCGGCTGTACGCCCAAAAAAAAAGGGCGATCCTGCTAATTTTTCAGGGGCTGGATGCGGCGGGCAAGGACGGAACAATCCGCCACGTGATGTCGGGGGTAGATCCGCAGGGATGCGTCGTCAGGTCATTCAAAGTGCCTACTCCGGAAGAAGCGGCGCACGATTTTCTTTGGCGCGTGCACAAAGCGGTGCCTGAATTGGGCGAAATCGGGGTTTTTAACCGGTCGCACTATGAGGACGTGTTGGTGGTGCGCGTCCACAACCTGGTGCCCAAGGATGTTTGGTCACGGCGGTATGCCCAGATCAATCACTTCGAACACATGCTGGCTGAAAACCAGGTGAAGATTCTGAAGTTCTTTTTGCATATCAGCAAAGACGAGCAGAAAAAGCGCTTCCTGGAACGCATTGACGACGCGGATAAACGCTGGAAAATTTCCGAAGCAGATTTCACGGAACGAAAATATTGGGACGACTATACCGCGGCATACGAGGATGCACTGGAGCGTTGCAACGCGGCAGATGCGCCGTGGTTCATTATTCCGGCGAACAAGAAGTGGTTTCGCAACCTGGCGGTGTCGCACATTATTGACGAGACGCTGAAAGAGATGAACTTTAAATTTCCAGCGCCAACGATCGACGTGAAGAAGCTAAAGTGGAAATGAGCGGCCGATGGTGCGCGCGTGATTTCCTGCTAGAATCGCTCGACTCTGAACGATGACGAGCGCGTTCCTCTTCGAATCGTGCGGCGCGAATTTCGCCGATCCGGCGGCTCATGATGGATGAAGCGGTTTTTCCGCGAAGTTTTCTGAAGGCCTATCCCCGCGCGGTGCGCGCTGAGGGATGTTTTGTGTACACGGCGGACGGCCAGCGGTACCTGGACGCTTCGGGGGGCGCGGCCGTAGTGACGATCGGGCACGGCGTGGAAGAGATCGGCCGTGCGATGGCGGAACAGGCGGCGCGGCTGGCGTACGTGCACTCCTCGCAATTCCACACTGCAAGCGCCGAAAAACTCGCCGAGCGAATTCTCGCGCTCGCTCCCAAGGGAATGCGGCGCGGCGGCCGCGTTTATTTTACTTCCGGCGGGTCGGAGGCCACGGAGACGGCGCTGAAGTTGGCGCGCCAATACTGGATCGAACGCGGGCAGAAAAAACGGTTCCGGGTAATTTCACGGTTGCAGAGTTATCACGGCAGCACGCTCGGGGCGCTGTCAGTTTCTGGGAACGTGCGGCGGCGCGAGCCGTTTGCGCCCATGCTTTCCGAGTGGGGGCACATTCCGCCCTGCTATTGCTACCGCTGCCCGTTCGGGCTGCGTTACCCGGAGTGCAATGTGGAATGCGCGGACGAACTGGGCCGGACGTTGGAGCGCGATGGATCGGAAAATGTGGCGGCATTTATTTTCGAGCCCGTCGTGGGAGCGACACTGGGCGCGGTTGCGCCTCCGGACGGATACGTCCAGCGAATTTCGGAGATTTGCCGCGAGCATGGAATTCTTCTGATCGCCGACGAAGTGATGACGGGAATGGGGCGGACGGGCAAGCCTTTTGCGGTCGAGCACTGGGGCGCGACGCCGGATATGATTCTGGTGGGCAAGGGGATTGCGAGTGGGTACGCGCCGTTAGGGGCGGTGATCGCTGCCGGACATGTGGCCGAAGCAATTTCCAGCGGATCGGGCGGTTTTCTTCATGGCTTTACGTACAACGCGCATCCCGTGGCTACGGCCGCGGGAAATGCGGTGCTGGATTACATCGAGCGCGAGAATTTATTTGCGCGAGTTGGTATTGCTGAAGCTGAGATGCGCGCGGCGCTTGAGCCGCTGAAAAGATTCTCGGTTGTCGGGGACGTCCGCGGTAGGGGACTCCTTTGGGGAATCGAAATTGTGCGAGACGCAAAGACTCGCGAAGCGTTTCCTCCCGATGCTCGAATGGCGTCGCGAATCCAAGACGATGCGCTGGAAGCGGGGGTCATGACATATCCGATTCAGGGATGCGTTGACGGCACGCGCGGCGATCACATTCTGCTCGCTCCGCCTTTTACGATCACGACGGCCATGATACAAATGCTCGCCGCAGGGCTGGAAAAAGCAATTGCCGACCTTGAAAAGACACATCTCGCGGGAATGGGAGGCTCGTCTGCACAGGCCTGATCGCCGAGGGTATCGCGGGCTGCTCGCCGCTGTTGTATTGGTTACACTGCTGGGAATTTCGGCGTTTATGGGCCACGGTGATAGGAATCCGATGGCGGGATTTTCGGCGCGTGGCGCGGCTGAAGAAGTTTCTGTTGAGCAGCAGCTTCGTTCTCTTACTTCAACCGATCAGATTGCGAAGTTCCACCGTTATCTTACCTCCGAGCCTCACCCGGCAGGATCAGCTCGCAATAATGAATTGGCGCAATGGGTGGCGGAGCAATGGCGGCAGCAGGGACTCGAAGACGTCAGCATCCACGAATACGATGTGTTGAATTCTTCGCCGCGCGAAATTTCGCTGGAGATGGTGCATCCGGGGCATTTTCGAGCGAGCCTGCGCGAAGACCCTTACGATGTGGATCCCGATACGAAGAATCCGAAAGCGGATGGAGCTTACCTGGGATATTCGGCTTCGGGGGAAGTGACGGCGCCGGTGGTGTACGCGCACAGCGGGAACCCGGAAGACTACGACTATCTGCGCGCGCACGGAATTGACGTTCACGGGAAAATTGTGCTGGTGCGCTACTCGAATCCGTACAGCTATCGCGGATTTAAGGCGCTGACGGCGGAGCGGCTCGGCGCCGCGGCGATACTTATTTATTCTGATCCGCAGGAGGATGGTTACAAGCAGGGAAAGGTTTTCCCGGAGGGGCCGTGGGGGCCGGAAAGCCATATTCAACGCGGCGCGATTACATATGACTTCCTCGAACCTGGCGATCCGCTGACGCCGGGCTGGGCTTCGGTTCCGGGCGCGAAGCGGATACCTATCGAGCAGGCGATCTCGCTGCCGAAGATTATGGGCGTGCCGCTTTCATGGCGCGATGCGAAGCCGTTGCTGGAAAAAATGGACGGGCCCGTGGCGCCGGAGTCCTGGCAAGGAGGTTTGCCGCTGAAATATCGTCTGGGCGGAAAGCGGGTGCAGGTGCATTTAAAGGTGGACATGGACACGAGGGTCCAGCCGTATTACGTGACGGAAGCGCGCATCCGCGGAAGTGAGGCGCCGGACGAGTGGGTGATCCTGGGAAATCACCGCGACGCGTGGGTGTATGGCGCGGTGGATCCATCCAGTGGAACGGCTTCGATGCTGGAGCTGACGCGCAATTTGGGCGAACTGCTGCGGAAGGGAATTCGGCCCAAGCGCACGCTGGTGATTTGCAGTTGGGACGGCGAGGAGTACGCGTTGACCGGTTCAACCGAGTGGGGCGAGGAATTTGCGGACGAGCTGAAACAAAAGGCAGTCGCGTATTTGAACGTAGACGAGGCCACTTCGGGGAATAATTTTCAAGGGGAAGCGGTGGGCTCGCTTGCGCCACTGCTGGTGGAAGTAAGCCACGCGCTGGCTGCGCCGTCGGGCAAGAGCCTCTACGACGAGTGGAAGGTGTCGCGCCAGGCAGAGCTGAATGATAAGCAGGGCTTGACGGACTTCGAAATGGCGAATACTCGCATTGGGAGCGGCTCAGACCACACTGTATTTCTGAATTTTCTGGGAATTCCCGTGGTCGGGCTAACGTTTGTCGGTCCTTACGGCGTGTATCACTCGCTGTACGACGATTTCTACTGGATGAATCATTTCGGAGACCCGGGATACAGATACCATTCGTTAATGGCGCAACTCTGGGGCACGTTAGCGTTGCGCTTGGCTAACGCGGAAATTCTGCCGTTTGATTTCGAGGCCTACGGAAGGCATATCCACAAGTTCGTCAGCGAGCTTGACGAATCGAGCCACATCGCTGGTCATATCGATCTCGCTTCCTTGGAAAGGCATATCTCTGAATTTCAGCAAGCCGGGCGTGAAGTGAACCAGAGTGAGGCGCGAGCGATTGGAAGCGGGAGCTTGAATGCGGCAAATGCTCGCGGGGTGAATCAGGAGCTCATGCAGGTGGAGCGCAATTGGTGCAATCCGCAGGGGATTCCCGGACGGCCATGGTTTAAGCATTCGCTTTATGCGGCCCGCTATACGTACGCGCACCTCGAACTGCCCGGGCTGACGGAAGCAGCGGAGGCCGGCGATTGGAAGCAAGCGGCCACGCAAGCGAAAATCCTTGAAGACGAACTCACGAAAAATACGGCGCTGTTGCAACATGCAAAAAGGGAGTTAGACTCTCTCGCGGGAACGGGGACGCCATGAGCGGGAGAGTCCTCAGAAAATTTTGAGGAAATATAAGCGCCCGGCGGAAGTAAAATAGCGGGGAGCACTTCTAAAACGCTGCGGATGGGAGAAATCGAATGAGGAATTTTTTTACTGGAATTTTTCTGACGCTGCTGGTTATCGGCATCGTGGTTTTCCTGTTGGTGAAAAAGGGCTACATGGACTTCACTGCGGACCAGGAACCATCGGTTCTGGAGAGCAAATTAGCGATGGAGGCGGTGGACTCTTCGACGGACCGCCACGCTCCCGATGTGAAGAATCCTATCGCGGCGAACGACGAAAACCTGGCTGCGGGCGCCAAGCTGTACATTAACCACTGCGCCGGCTGCCACGGCGTTCCTTCAAACCCCGACAGCCAGTTTGGGCGGTCGTTCTATCCGGCCGTTCCTGCTTTCTTTAAAGATTCTCCGGACATGCCCGAAAACCAGAATTTCTACATCATTCAGCACGGGATTCGATGGACCGGAATGCCCGCTTGGAACAAGACGCTTAGCGAAACGCAGATGTGGCAGCTGGTCACATTTCTATCCAACATTGAAAAGCTTCCACCGGCTGCAAAGAAGGAGTTCGATCAGCTCGGATTGTCAGCGCCTGCGGGAACAGCTCCCGGCATTGCTCCGATGCCGATGAGTCATTAGAAACGCGGTATGGCAAAGCTCGTCCAATCGTGCGTGGCTCAAATGCAGCGCAAGAAAAACAGCGAGCGAGGAACGCGCAGTCCTGCTAAAATTTGGATGTTCGCGCCGGTGAAACGAGACAGATAATATCTACCGTATTTCGGGGGTGAGCCTGATGTCCGATGCAGTTGCAGAAAAAGTGATCACCACTCTCGCGTCTGTGAAACGGATACCGGCCGACAGCATCAAGTTGGAAACAAACCTGCAGGATTTGGGCATCGATTCCCTGGATGTGTTTACCTTACTATTCGAGCTTGAGAACGCTTTCAAAATCTCCATCCCCGACGACGACGTTCGATCCATCCGCACCGTCAATGACGTTGTGACAGGCATCAAGAAGATTATCGCCGCCAAACCGCCTGACTCGCCTGTGGGCTCGCCTACGCCCGCGGACTAAGAATGGCCCCTCGCCGAGTTGCAATCACCGGATTAGGAATCATCTGTCCTCTGGGACTGAATCTTGCGGATTCGTGGAATTCGCTGAGCCAGGGCCGATGTGCGATTGGACCTTTGATAAACGTTGACCGGTCGCGGGTAGCCCTGAAGATGGAGAACGGGGCCGAGGTGCAGGGCTTCGATCCGACGCAACACTTTGAAGGCGGGAAAGAAGCCTACCTGGACCGCTTTGCCCAGTTCTCCGTGGTGGCGGCGCGGCAGGCGATCCGCGATTCCGGACTGGAGCTGACGCCGGAGCTTCGCTACGGCGGCGCCGTAATTTGCGGATCGGCGGTGGGAGGCCAATCCGCCATCGAAACCGGCTTTGCGGATCTTTACGTCTCAGACCGCGGCCGCGTTCACCCGCTTACGATTCCCAAAACGATGGCCAATGCCGGCGCGAGCCATATTTCCATGGAACTGGGAATTACAGGGCCGACCTACACGGTATCGACTGCCTGCTCGTCCGCGAATCACGCCATCGGCCAGGCGTTTCGTCTGGTGCGCGATGGCGAAGTGGAACTGGCGGTGACCGGCGGCAGCGAGGCTCCATTCGCGATCGGACATCTGAAAGCATGGGAAGCGATGCGTGTGATCGCGCCGGATACCTGCCGGCCGTTTAGCAAGGACCGGCGGGGAATGATCCTGGGCGAGGGTGGCGCGATGATGATCCTCGAGCCGTGGGAAGCGGCCCAAGCGCGCGGCGCAAGAATCTACGCGGAGCTTTGCGGCTTTGGCATGTCCTCCGACGCTCACCATTTGACGCAGCCCACGGTGGAAGGGCCTGCGCGCGCGATGCGAGACGCGCTGCGGCTTGCCAACATGGCGCCGGAAGAGGTCGGGTATATCAACGCACACGGCACCGGGACACCGGGAAACGACCCGGTCGAGAGCCGCGCCATCCGTCAAGTTTTTGGCGCCCATGCAAACAAGCTCGCGGTTAGTTCGACGAAATCCATGCACGGCCACGCGCTCGGAGCCGCGGGCGCCCTGGAAGCGATCGCCACTGCGCTGGCGTTGTATCACGGGATCCTGCCTCCGACGGCGAATTACAATGAACCCGACCCGGAATGCGATCTGGACTACATTCCGAATAAGCCTCGAACTCAACAGGTGGGGGCTGCGCTTTCGAATTCGTTCGCGTTCGGAGGATTGAACGCGGTCATCGCCTTCCGCGCTGTCCCGCACTAGATTGCCCGGTGTCGAGTTTGTGTCACAACCGCAAATTCCGTCCCTCAGCGGCTAAAGCCGCAGTGATTTTTGTACGATTTACGGCACGACTACCCTTCGCAGGCTCAGGGTGAAAAGTCGTGCCCTGACGAAAATCGGAGTTGCGACGCAAACTCGTGAGCCATGCGATTCGTGGAGTATTCCCCACCGCCAGACAGGAGTGGCGTTCGGGGCGGTGCGCGGAGCTTGCTAAGCAAACTGCGCGGCTAAAAAAAACGCGAAAGCCACGGGACCAGCGTATTCCAACCGGTGGGAGTGGGCGACCAATGTCGCGTCAATTCATCCGCCAGGGTCAAGGTAATTAGGATTGCCAGGAACAAGGCTCCGGCGAGGATGAAAACCTGGATAAGCCTGCCGCTGTACTTCACGTGCATGAAAAAGAGAATCACCAGGAGCATCTTTACGACTGCGATGGCCAGAGCCGCGACGGTGTTAAAAGCGCCGAGGTCGATGTAGGCGACGCCGGTGGTGAGCGCGGTGAGGCAGAGAAGCGCGACGAAAATACCCAGGTAAAGCTTTACCGATACGATGTGTTCGGACATTAGTGCCCGGCTCCCGTGTAACGCCCTCCAATGAGATAGAGCAGCGGAAAGAGAAAAATCCACACGATGTCCACGAAGTGCCAGTAGAGGCCGCTCACTTCGAGAGGCGCGTAATACTCCGGCGTGAAGCGGCCCCGGTGCGCCATGACCGTGAGAACGGTGAGGACGCCGATTCCGATAATCATGTGCAGCGCGTGCAATCCAGTCATAAAGAAATAAAAGCAGAAGAACATGGGCACGTGCTGTCCGGCCGCGCCCCATTCCGGCCGGATTACAAAGCCGAAGCCGGGGACCAGATGTTCGACGTAATCGTTATGCCATTCGAAAGTGAACTTGATGGCCAAGAACGCCGCGCCCAGAATCATCGTGGTGATTAGAAACACTACTTGCGCCTTGCGCTTGCCGACTTGCGCCGAATGAATGGCCAGGGCCATAGTCAAGCTGCTCAGGATCAACACGGCGGTATTCAAGGCCCCAAATCTAACTTCGAGCTGATGGCTGCCAATCTCGAAAGCAGGCAGGTAAAGCGCGCGATAAACAATGTAGGTGGCGAAGAGGCCGCCGAAGAACATGATTTCGGTCAGAAGGAAGACCCACATGCCAAGGCTGTCGGCCTCGCGCTGCTGCTCCATGTCCTCGAACTGATGCGCAAAGCCCGGCGGGTGCGCGTTGTGAACGGTCATATCAGCCACGAGTCACCGTACTTTGCGCGTAGTCGTAAGCGTCTTCGGTCACCACGGGAATCTCCTCAAAATTTTCAGTGGGCGGCGGCGAAGGCGTGGTCCATTCCAGCCCTTTCGCGCCCCAGGGATTGGGGCCGGCGGCGGGTCCGTAGCGCATAGACCAAGTCAAGTAGATGAGGGGGATCAGATAGCCGATACCCAGAATGGAGGCGCCCGCGGAGGACATCACGTTGAACACCTGGAACTCCGCAGGGTACACGGCATAGCGACGGGGCATCCCGAGATATCCGAGCATGAATTGCGGGAAGAAAGTTAAGTTGAAGCCGACAAAAATTACCAGCGCGGCGAAACGCGCCCAGCCATCCGGGTAGAGACGCCCGGTAATTTTCGGCCACCAGAAATGAATTCCTCCCAGGTAAGCCATCACAGCGCCACCGACCATAATGTAATGGAAATGGGCCACGATGAAATAGGTGCCGTTCAAATGCACGTCCGTGGCAAGAGAAGCGAGAAACAGTCCGGTCAGACCGCCCATGGTGAAGAGCCCGATAAATCCCAGGGCGTAGAGCATGGGAGCGTCGTAGGAAATGGAGCCTTTGTAGAGCGTGGCAGTCCAATTGAAAACTTTCACTGCCGAGGGGATGGCGACCAAGAAGCTAAGCACGGAGAAAATCAAACCGGCGTAAATCGATTGGCCGGTGACGAACATGTGATGTCCCCAAACCAGAAAGCTGATAATCGCAATGGAAAGGCTGGAAAAAGCCACGAAACTGTAGCCGAAGATGCGCTTGCGCGAAAAGGCGGTAATCAATTCGCTCATCACGCCCATCCCGGGCAAGATCATGATGTAAACCGCGGGGTGAGAATAAAACCAAAAAAGATGCTGGAACAAAATGGGGTCGCCGCCGATAGCAGGGTCGAAAATGCCGATGTGCAGAAGGCGCTCGAGGCCGAGCAGGAAAAGCGTGATAGCGATCACCGGGGTGCCGAGGATGAAGATGATGCTGGTGGCGTAGATGGCCCAGATAAATAGCGGCAAGCGGAACCAGGTGAGGCCGGGAGCGCGCATTTTGTGAATGGTGACCACAAAATTCAGTCCGGTAAGAATCGAAGAAAATCCGGTAATAAAAACGCCCAGCGCCGTCGGAATGACTGAAGTATGAGAAAAGGTGCTGCTGTAGGGCGTGTAGAACGTCCATCCGGTATCTACTCCGCCGGAGATCACGGCATACAAGGTGAAGCACGCGCCCACGACGTAGATGTACCAGCTAAGAAGGTTGAGCCTTGGGAAGGCAAGATCGCGGGCACCAATCATCAGCGGCACAAGAAAATTCCCAAGAGTGGCCGGAATTGACGGTACCAGGAAAAAGAAGACCATGATGACGCCGTGCATGGTGAAAAGCTTGTTGTAGGTTTCCGGCTGAACGAGCGCGCCTTGAGGCTCGATCAAATGCAAGCGCATCAGGACAGCGAAAAAACCGCCGACGAAAAACATCAGGGTGATGGAGACCAGGTAGAGCAGCGCGATGCGCTTGTGGTCGGTGGTCAAAAGCCATGACTTCACGCCATATTGCGCGTTCAAGTAATTTACGCGCGATCCGGTTGGAACTTCTGGAACGTCTATTGTGGCCGTGCTCATTTGCCGTCCGTCTTCCTTTCTTCCGGGGCGAGAGACTTCACGTAAGCGACAAGCTGCAGCACTTGTTCCTCGTTGATCTGGCCCTGGAAGGTGGGCATGATTGCCGGGTATTTCGGCAAAACGACAGAATTGGGGTTCACGATAGCCTGGCGAATGAAAGCTTCGTCAACGAGGCGCTTGTCGCCGCTCTTCAGCGCCTCTTCCTTGCCATAAATTCCCACAAGCGAAGGGCCGCGGCCGGTGCCGTCGGAAAGATGACAAGAATCGCAGCCGAGTTTGTTGAATATCGTTTCACCCGCTTGCTGCATCGATTGGCTCGAGGAGCCGCCCGCGAGCCAGGCGGCGTAATCCGCAGGCGACATCACGTACACCCAGCCAAGCATCTCGGCATGGTCCGCTCCGCAATATTGCGCGCAGAAAAGGTGATAGGTGCCGATCTTCGTGGCTTGAAACCAGAGCGAAGAATAGCGGCCGGGAATCACGTCCTTCTTCACGCGAAATGCGGGGATGTAAAAATCGTGGATGACGTCTTCCGAGGTCATGGTGAGTTTCACCGGCACGCCGACCGGGACGTGCAACTCGTTGATTTCCCGCACGCCCTCGGGATGCTGGATGTGCCACATCCACTGCTTGCCGATTACGAAAATTTCAGTGGAGGCCGACGGAGGGCGTGAGTTTTCAAAATACAAGCTGGAAGCCCAGAGGAACAGTCCTACGCAGATCAGCGTGGGAAAAATCGTCCAAGTCAGTTCAAGCCCCAGGTTGTCCTCAGTGTCAGGAGGGCGTTCGTTTTCGGCGCGCCGGCGGTATTTCACCATGAAGAACAGGATGGTTGAGAAGATGATGAAGGTGAAAAACAGGGTGATGAAGGTGAGAGCGAAATAAAGGTGATCCACGCCTTCGGCGATTGAAGAAGCAGCTTCGGGGCGAAGTTGGGGCGCTTGCATCGCCGCCAGAAGAAAATCCCGACCGAATTGGAGAGCCGCCATCATGTTTTCTTTAAAAGCGTCCTTTTCCTTGCGCAGCCGGACTCATCAGGCCGCAGATTTCACGTTCTTCGTTCCGGCAGAGCGTAATGTTCCTTTTTGTAAAGCACGAATATAAGGGCCGCGATCGCGAGCACGGTTACGGCGCCAGCGGTTTGAATCAGGCGCGATATCAACAGCCCGTATTTCCCGGTGGAGGGATCGTAGTGGTAGCAGAAGAGCAGCACCTGATCGACGGGCGTGCCGATCTTTCCTTCTGATGCTTCCACCAAACCAAGGCGAAGATCGCGCGAGGCGAACTGGATGCCATAAAAGTAGCGTGAAATTTTTCCTTCCGGCGTCAGGAGCATAATGGCGCTGGCATGGGCGAACTGCTTCGAGTCCGGATCGTACGCGTAACGAAAGCCCAAGGCGTTTGCGAGCTGGCGGATTTGCTGTTCGTCCCCGGTGAGAAAATGCCAGCCTTGCGCCGCGTCCGGCCGCCCATAAAGACCGGCATAAAGCGCCTGCTTTGCTTCGGCGAGAACCGGCCTTTCCGTGGGATCGATGCTCACGGTCACCACATTGAATTGTTTGCCGATGTCCATGGGGATCAGTTTCAGACTCGACTCAAGCCCATTGAGGACCTGGGTGCAGAGCATCGGGCAGTTGTAATAGACCATCGATAGAATGACCGGTTTTTGGCCGAAGTATTCGGCGAGGCGAACCGGTTTTCCATGCTCGTCGCGGAATTCTAGGTCGAGCGGAATCGATTGATTTAGTTTTTGGTCGATTCCTATTTCCTTGAGAAGAGACGGGCGCACGCCGATGTCCTGCACCGGGCCCTGAAGCTGCGCGTGCGCGGAAGGCGGGAGAAGCGCAAGCGCTATGGCTGCAGCGATCAACCAAGCGTGCAGCGTTCCCGCAACTTTCGGCGCGCAAAAATCAAAAAGCTTCTTCATTTTTCTACCTGCCTCACACGCTTCCACAAAATCTTCAGCAAATTACTGCTCCTGATTTTGAGATTTCGCTTTCGCGTCTTCCGGCGCCCAATAGGCGCACGGGCCGTTTGGGGATGACGCTCCTTCTCTCGACACGTTCATGCGAGGCGCGGATGATTGCGCTTCGCTCGCGGGGCGAGCGGGCAGGCCGCGCTCAAGCGTCGCGTCGATTGCGCGGTCAATCGGGATGCGAACCACGCCGTTCTCCGGGTCAACCCATCCGTAGGTGCCGAGTTTCTGCATCTGGTCGCTGCAATAGCTGCGCAAATCCGCTCCCGGTTTCACTTGCAAGCGCGGCTGCGGCGGCAGCACGCGGACGTTCTCGAATGGAGATGCGGGCGGCCCCAGCGGCTGCGATTTTGCAAAGTAATAGAACATCCATTTCGCCGCAAACAATACGACAATGATGACGATCACAAGACCAAGGCCGAACTTCAGCAGGCTGCCAGTGTTGGCGTCCCTGTGCTCATAATCTTCCGACGGATCGACCGCGGGTTGGCGGGCACCCGGAGGAATGTGGCCGACCGGAGGTTTAGTCTCCATGCTCATGCTGGAGCGCTCCTTCAAACCGCGGGTCGTGCAACGGCAAAAGCGGCATTTTCTTGAGCTGCCAAATATACGTGCCGACCCAGATACCGCCAATTCCGATTACGGCGAGAAAATCCGACACATGCAAGTGCGGCCTGTTTCGTTCGTCTGCGAAGGCCGGGACGATCAGCCAGTAAACGTCCACAAGCGTGAGCACAACAAGCCAGCCGGTCACGATGGAAAGCAGGCGCAGGCGGCGTTTCACACCGCGCTGGAGCAACAACAGAAACGGCACCGCGAAGTGCGTCACGATCAGAAATAAGGCCAAGGCTCCCCATCCGCCGAATGCGCGGGTGACGTACCAAGGGATCTCATCTTTCAGGTTGCCGGCCCAAATAATCAGGAATTGCGAAAAAGACATATAAGCCCAGAGCATGACGAATGCCAGCATCAGGTTGCCAAGATCGTTGAACTGAGAGGCGGTGATTACATTTTTGAGCGGCTCGTCATCCGAAAGCAGGCGCAGAACGAAAATCACAAAAGCCATGGCCACCAGCGCCGCGACAATCATGAAAAGAAAACCGAAGATGGTGGAGAACCAGAGCGGCTCGATGGACATTACCCAATCGATCGCGGAGTAGGTGACCGCGATTCCCCACAGAATCAAACCCGGAGCGCTGAATGCTTCCAGAATGGAGGCGAGGCGCGTGTTGCCGGTGGCGTCCTGCTCAGCCGACCATTTGTTCAGGAAATAGACGATGGTGAGCCAAATGGCGAAATAGATTACCGAACGCACGACGAAGAAATTCCTGGTGAGGTACAGCACTTTGAAATGCAGGTTCGGATCCGCGGGCGGGTTGGTGGCCCATTGCGTCCATGGATATAGTTTGTTTATGCCCAGCAACACTGGGATGAACATGACCGTCATGACCAGGCAGGTTCTGGTGCCGGCTTCCAGCAGCCTCCTAATCGGATAGCCCCACCAGCCGCCGGTCAGGTGATGCATCATCAAAAGCGCCATACATCCGAGAGGAATTGATAACCAGTAGATGTAGGAAAACAAGTAGGAGTGGAAAGCTCGTTGCGCGGATTCCGGGCTGGTCAGACCGAGGAACGCGCAGACTAACAACGCAAAGGCTCCCAGCAGGAACATGCCGCGTTGCATGCGGTCAACCCGAGGCTCGAATTTTTCCAGCGCGTTCGTCATGGTTGGCCTGGCGCTTTAGCGGAATTTTTCTCCGCCAATTTCGCGCGTTCGTTTTCCGGCACGTCCTGCATTGTGGCGCGCTGGCTCAGTTGCAGAGCGCGAATGTACGCTGCTATCCGCCAGCGGTCTTCGGGCTCGACACGTGAAGCGTAGCTGTACATTGCGCCGAAGCCGTTGGTGATGACTTCGAAATAATGTCCGGCGGGGGCTTTCCGCAAGCTTTCCAGGTGAAACGAGGGCGGAGAGGGAAAACCGCGCTGGACGATCATGCCCTGGCCGCTGCCGGTGTAGTCGTGACAAGGAGTGCAGTAAATGTTGTAGCGCTCGCGGCCGCGCTCCAGATCCGCGCGAGTCATGGGGAACGGAAATTTGTCCGCCACCACGCCGTTCTCTTTGCCGGTATAAAGCAATTCATCCGTGTGGAGATGACCGCGCGCGACCGTACCGGGGACCACCGGTCGTTCGGAACGGCCATCATCGAAGAAAGTGCTGGGTTCGTCGGGAAGATATTTCGGCTGAATATGCATGTCGAGCCGGCAGCCGACGAGCAACAAGGCAACACCGCCGAGGCAAGCCAGCATTCTGCGACGCGGCCATATGCAGCTGATACGCGCATCAGCGCCCCGTTCCCCGTCGTAATGGAAATTAAACTTCAATCTCGAACACTCCGTGTGGATGCAAACTCTCCAAAAAGTCCTTCGTTCGAACCAAATCGAATTTCTTGTCGCGCGCTTTTATGCAAAGGAAGAAACGGTCTTTCGACGCGAGCGCAAATCTCGCAACGTTGAAAACGGGATGATACGGCGTTGGCAATCCGTTCATCGCCAACATGCCGAAGACAGCCGAGAGAGCCGCACCGAGAATAGTCAGCTCGAATGTGATCGGAATAAACGCGGGCCAACTGTTGTACGGCTTGCCTCCGATATTTAGCGGATAGCTGATCACGTTCGCGTAGTAGCACATGAAGAAGCCGAACAGACCGCCCAGCAGTCCACCGGTAAAAACGACGGCCGGTAAGGTGGTGTGTTCGAAGCCGACGGCTTCGGCCATGCCTTCAACCGGCATGGGCGTGAAGGCGTCAATACTCTTGTAGCCGGCGTCGTGCGTGCGATGCGCCGCTTCGAGAAGCTGTTCAGGCGTCTCGAATTCCGCCAGCAATCCGTAAATAGCTTTGCGCTTCATGTGCTATTCGTGAATCTCCGGATTCGGATTCCGCACGCGCGCCAAATAGGTGGTGCGCGGCTTGGTGTTCAACTCCCCCAGCAAACTATAATTCCGCGACTGCGCTTTGAGTTTAGCGACCCGGCTGTTGGGGTCGTTGATATTGCCGAAAACGATGGCGTCGGCAGGGCACGCGCCCTGGCAAGCGGTGACGATCTCGCCGTCATGGACCGGCCGGTTTTCTTCCTCGGAGCGGATTTTCGCGGCGTTGATTCGCTGCACGCAGTAGGTGCATTTTTCCATCACGCCGCGGCTGCGCACGGTGACGTTGGGGTTGCGCACGCCGTAGAGGCTCGGCGTTTGCCAGTCAGAAAAGAGGAAGAAGTTAAATCTGCGCACTTTGTAGGGACAGTTGTTCGAGCAATAACGAGTTCCGACGCAGCGGTTGTAGGTCATCTCGTTCAGTCCTTCGGGACTGTGCGTGGTAGCTCCGACCGGACAAACCACTTCGCAGGGCGCGTTTTCGCACTGCATGCAGGGCATCGGCTCGTAATACATTTCCGGATTTTCAAGGCCGCCGCGGAAATAGGTATCGACTCGGATCCAATGCATGGCGCGCCCGGCCATCACCTGTTCCTTGCCCACCACGGCGATATTATTTTCAGACTGGCAAGCAACCACGCAGGCGTTGCACCCGACGCATTTGTTCAGGTCAATGGACATGCCCCAGGCGTAGCCTTCGTATTTGAAGCCGGGATAAAGCGTAAGGCCGCGAGTGGCTTCTTCATTGGGATCTCTGGCAAAGTTTGGATTGGCGCGAAACTCTTCCAGCGTGGCGACTTGAACCAGATCGCGATGGAAAGCGGCGTCGCTCGCTTCTTCGGAGCCGTGACCTTGATGGTCGATGATGTATTGATGCTGCGTGACCGCGAAATAATATTGCTTGCCGGTTTTTTCCACGCGCAGACCTGTAGCTGACCACGGGGCCGCGGATGTGCGGATGAAATTTGCGTTGAAACCCGGGCCGGTGCCCACTTTCCCGGCTCTGCGCCTGCCGTAGCCGAGGTGCAGCGTGATGGAATGGTCCGGGTGACCCGGCACAATCATGATCCCGGCTTTCGTTTCCCGGCCGTTCAGCTGAAGCTTCACATAGTCGCCCGCCGTGACGTTTAAGTGCTGCGCTGTTGCCGCGCCGATCATGGCTGCGTTGTCCCAGGTGAGCCGTGTATTGGGCTTTGGAAGCTCTTGCAGCCATCCATTATTCGCGAAACGCCCGTCGAAAATTGCGGGGTCGGGGCAGAAGGAAATTTCCAAGTCTGCAGAAGGTGCAGCGGTCGCAGGAGCCTGCGGCGCCGCCGGCTTCGCAAAGTCCGATCGCGCGCTGACGCTGATCGCCGGCAGCGCCGTACCAGCTACGATTCCGTCGTGTAAGGAACGCTCCCAGAAATCCTCGAACGCCTTTTCTTTCTCGGGACGCTGCCCGGCCCAGTAATCGCGCACGATGTCGTGGTTCGATTTGCCGGGATCGTTTCCCAGCAGAGCGGTAATCTCGTGGGCGGAGTGGCAGCCTTCATAAAGCGGGGCGATCAGCGGCTGAATGATTCCGATAGTGCCGTCGTAGGCTCGCGCGTCGCCCCAGGATTCGAGATAGTGCGTGGCGGGAACGTGCCACTGGCAAAGCTCGCCGGTTTCGTCGTAGTACAGCCCGGAATGTACGCGCAGCTTGACGTTGAGCAGGGCCGGGCCAAAATCGAAGTCAATCGGCGCGTCGTAAACGGGATTGCCGCCGAGAATCAGCAAAACGTCAACCTTCCCGGCCTTCATATCGTTCACAAGAGCGCCGAGCGATTCGATTTCATCGACAGGATTTACTTCGAGCGGATCCGTGTAGTACACGGTCTTGCCTACATTCCCCAGCGTGGCGTTCATCGTGTGCGCCAGTGCGTGGACGTAACCAGGCTGCTCGTCTCCAGCAATTACCAGGGAGGAGCCGCGATGCTGCTGCAGATCCTTTGCAACGGCGCGGGTCCATTCCGCGGAGATTCCTTGCGCAGTGGCGCTTGCGCCATTTGCCGAGCCAACTCCTAATTCAGAGGCCAGGTGAGCCGCGAATCCTGGTATTTCAGTTGCGCGGGCAGGTTTGCGATGATCCGCCATCGCGCCTGTGCTGGTGGGCATGCACTCGACGACATAAAGGCGATTTGGATTCGATGACGGAGATTCCATCGAGCGCCGTGAAGAAAAATCGCGCGCGTAGCGCACGTGGCCTGCACCGGTTGAGAGGAAATCCGCGTCGAGCGAGACGATTACGTCTGCTTTGTCGAATTTGTAAACTGGATTGACAGGCTTGCCGAAGGCAAGTTTGGCACCTTCGCGAACATTGTCGCGCCCGAATTGCTCGTACTGATGCCACTTCGCTTCCGGAAATTGCGACAGGATGGCGCGAATTTGGGCGGCGAATGAAGGAGAAGTAATTGTTTCGGTCAGAATTCGCAGTCCCGCTCCTTTTGGAGATTGTTGTCCGGCGGCGTCAGCCATGGCTGTGGCGAATGCGCCCCAACTGTCTATTCGGCCTTCGTGTATCACTGTTTGAGACCGGTCCGGGTCGTAAAGCGTCAAAACTGAAGCTTGCGAGAAAACGTCCGTGCCGCCCAGGCTGCCGGGATGCTCGGGATTGCCTTCAATTTTCGTGGGCCGCCCCATATTACTCTCGACTAACAATCCGGCGGCCACTCCCGCAAGCTGCATCGAAGTGGCATAGAAAAGCGGCCTTCCCGGAATAATTTCCTCGGGCGGCCTTACGTACGGAACGATTTTTTCCGTGGGCAGTTTAGTGCAGGCGCTAAGGCCGGCGAGCGCTGCGGAAGCGGCCGCGAGCTTCAGGACATCTCTGCGGTTGATTCCTTCAGGGTTCTTGGCGGTATCGTGCGGGAATTCATGTTCGAGGAATTCGCGATATTCTTTCGTTTCCGACAATTCTTCGAGGCTCTGCCAAAAGTGCTTCTGCCCGGCCTGCGCGAGCTTCGCGCGCACAGCGGCGAGATCGATTGAATTGGGGTCCGGTGTATTCGGGTTTGAGCTCATAGTATTTTTCGTTCCGCTTTCATCGGTGACATGTGGAACAGTTTTGCAGGCTCTGGATTTTGTAATCTTTCACAAGCTGCCGGCCCAGTTCCATTTGGTTGGACGGCACTTCGTAATTCGGATTGAAAACTTGCGATTTCGGCCGAACGTATTTCTCCGGCTGCCGGTGGCAATCGAGGCACCAGGACATGTACAGCGTGCCTTCGCGATAGGTTAGCGGCATCTCGGCAATCTGGCCGTGGCAAGTGGTGCAGCCGATTCCTTTGCTTACGTGGATACTGTGATCGAAATATACGAAATCGGGCAACGCGTTCACTCGCGTCCAGGAAATGGATTTATCGGTGCGATAGCTCGAGCGGACGGGTTCGAGCATCGCGGAATTGGTCCAAATCTGCGAATGGCATGTCATGCAGGTTTGCGTGGGCGGAACTCCCGCGAAGGCGGATTTCTCCACCGAGGTATGGCAATAGCGGCAGTCAATTCCCAGTTCGCCAGCGTGGTGCTTGTGGCTGAAGGGAACGGGTTGTTCGCGCGAAACGTGCACGTCGGTGTACCAGGGGGACAATTCGATGCCGTAGAGCGCCGCGCCCAGCAGCGCGACGATGAACACGCCGCCGTAGATGCTCAGGCGCGAGAGAACATTCGTGCTGGTGTGAAAAATTTGCGACATTACATCGAACCTCTAAACCTGCTATTTAGCCTGCCCTTCTTCATTTGTTTCTTCGACCAAAGAGCGCATCTCGACGATGGAAATCATCGGGAGGAAGCGGATGAAAAGATAGAACAACGTCAGGAAAAGACCGATGGTGCCGACGTAGGTGGCCCAGTCCCAGCGCGTCGGCATGTAGGTGCCCCAAGCCGACGGAATATAATCGCGATGCAGGCTGACAACCACAATCACAAATCGTTCCAGCCACATGCCTACGTTTACCACCAGCGCTACGACGAAAAGAATCGGCACGTTGTTGCGCACTTTGCGCGACCACAGCACTTGCGGAATCACGATGTTGCACGCGATTAGGAGCCAATAGAAAAAGGCATAAGGCCCGGTCATGCGGTTCATGATCATGTAGCGGTCGTACTGGTTTCCGCTGTAGAAGGCTATGAACGTCTCCATCATGTAGCCGTAGGCGACGATTACGCCGGTGGCGAGCATCACCTTGGCCATGTTGTCCAGATGGCGCATGGTGACGAGATCTTCCAGGTGGTAAAACTTTCGAATCGGAATTGCGAGGGTAATAACCATCGCAAATCCGGAATAGATCGCGCCAGCCACGAAGTAGGGCGGAAAAATCGTGCTATGCCAGCCCGGAACGATGGCAACCGAGAAGTCAAAGCTCACCACCGTATGCACGGAAACGACGAGCGGCGTGGCCAACCCCGCCAAAAGCATGGATGCCGTTTCATACCGCGACCAATGCACGGCGGATCCGCGCCAGCCCATGGCCAGCACGCCGTAAATGATTCGCGCCGCGCGATTCTTTGCGCGATCGCGAAGAGTGGCCAAGTCTGGAACCATTCCCACGAACCAGAAGAGAAGAGATACCGTAGCGTATGTGGACACGGCAAAGACGTCCCAAACCAGCGGGCTGCGGAACTGCGGCCACAGCCACATGGCGTTCGGATAGGGCATCAGATAGAAAAACAGCCACGGGCGGCCCATGTGCAGCAACGGGAACATGCCGGCGCAGGCCACCGCGAAAATCGTCATCGCTTCCGCGAAGCGGTTAATCGACGTGCGCCATTTCTGATGCAAGAGGAGAAGAATGGCGGAAATCAGCGTTCCGGCGTGGCCGATACCAATCCACCAAACGAAATTTACGATGGCGAATCCCCAGGCAATGGGGATTCGAATTCCCCAAATTCCTACGCCTTTTACCAGCAAATAGGTGACGGCTACGTTGAGCAACATCAGGAGGGCGAAGGCGATAGCGAAACCGAACATCCAGCCCTTGGTGGTGCCGCGGCCCAGCACAATCGAGCTGATTTTCTCGGTAACGGACGAAAGCGTGTGGCCCGGCTCCAGGACGGGAGCCTGTCTCGCTTCGTTTATGTTCTGAGAGCCCTCAGGATCCACGAAGTAACCTCGGAATCAGAAACATACTGCCAGTGACCGAAGTACATTTGAAATGCAAAGAGTGCTATGGAATTCTTACGTGTTTATGAATGAACCAGCCTTTTTGACCTCATCGAGCATTTAGGACTGCATAGCATAAGACCGGAAAACGGCTTGCGCAAGTTGAAAGCAAAAAATATCGCCCTGCGAATTTGCGGAAGGCGGTTCTTTGAAGAAGGAGCGGAATCTTAGTTCGTGCGGCAAAGCAGGGTGAGATGGGGGTCAATTAAAAGATGACTGGGACGAACGTGCGAAACGAAGTGGAAGCGGGTCGTCGGGCCGGTGGTGACTACAACGCCGAGACGTTCCGGCTTCACCGCGGGTCGAGCCGCGTACAGAGGAACCGGAACGGTGAACTGATCTTCGACTTCTTCCTGCTCAAGGCGTCCCGTGACGAGAAACTCGTTTCCATGCGGTTTCACTTCGAATTTAACGGTGTAGTGGGGAACGCTCGTTTCCCGAACCCATTCATCGAAAAACCAATCCATGCGATGCGTGCCTTCCAAGTCCATTGCGGGGGTCATCTGGCGTTCGACCTCGCGCTGGAAATCTTCGGCCGTGAGCGGCTGAAATCGATATTTGGTGAGAACCGCTCGAAGAACAGCGCGAAATCGGACGTCGGGATCCTTGGCAGACGGATCGCGCAGCATTTCATGGAGCATGTGGATTACCCATGTTCCTTTCCCGTAAATGATCGCTCGATATGCATCCGGTGTCTTTGAGGAACGCAGGCGCGGGCCCAGGCTCAGCGGCCCAGCGTCATCAATGGTTTCATTCGACCCGGTAGCTTTCGCGAGCAGAATGGCGCGGTAGTGCTCCAGCCACTCGGCCAAGTAGTGGCTCGTGGACTTTTGATTCTCCGCGTAGAGGAGCGCAAGATAGTTGGCCATTCCTTCTTGAATCCAGGTGTCCCGGTAGGTTGCGGAACTCACCACGTTTCCCCACCATTGGTGCGCGACCTCATGGAAAGGCATTAAGTCACGGGCTTCGCCTTGTTCCCACTCTCTCAATCCCGCGCGCTCTTGCGCCTGCGCCGGCAAAAAGGCGAGCGTTGAGAGATATACCAGGCCGGGCCAGCCTTGGCCGAACGAACCGGGAATCTGCGCTACGTCAAGGTGATCGAAGGGAAAGTCACCGTTTAGCTTTTCGTAGAAATGAATGGAGTCAAGAACCTCGTGCCCCAGTTGTTTCAGCACGGTGGCGGGGCTAGGCAAAGGAGTTTCAACTGCGGCGTCCGCAACGATCTCCGATGGGGAACGGCCAATTGTAGGAAGCGGGCGAACCGGCACGTTCTGGAGCAGGCGGGAGGCAATAGCGTCCTCGAGCTCTTTGTTCGCGTATAGCTGGATTTTGGGTTGTTCGGCGGCACGTTCCATCTTGTATTCGCCCAAATTGAAACCTACTACGTTAAAAGGGACCTCCGAGCGCCAGCGCCCGGAGTTCGCGTCTGCGTTGTCGTGCGATTCGATCTTTGTCCCAGTGGCGACCAGGGTGAAGCGTTTTGGCCAGCGAAAGGTCAAATCGAACGGTACGAAATGTCCGCTGCTGGCCGCATGTGCATACCAATTTTCGCGCTCGGCGACGAATTCCACTCCGTTTCCGGCATGGGTGATCACGCTTCCGTGGTAGGAGATCTGCAATTCGATTTCCTGGCCATCACGAGCAGGAGCGGTTAGGGCGACGAAAATCGCATCGTCTCCGCGGCGAAGAATGTCGCGGCGTTCCACGTCTTCATTCTGAAAGAAGACGAGGGGCTTTCCGTCTTCGGAACGGACTTCTTCAACAGCCAGATTACGGGAGAGTTCCAGCAGAACAAATCGATCCCCAGCGCGCACGGTTTTCAGCCGCACCGTCGTCTTGCCTTCGAGCGATAGGTCATTCGCGATGGTTGAATCGATTTGATATGCGAGCGGCACGAAGGGCTCAACCGGCGTGGTTGGTGCGTCCTGCGCGCGGAAAGAGGCCCAAACATCGTAAAAGGAGTCGCCACCGGAGGTTCGCGGCTGGCCAATCAAAATCTGTTCGTCTCGCCGCCGGTCAACCAAGACATCGAATGCGCCGACGGAATTGCCGTCGAGCATGGCGTAGAAGAAGGGCAGCGGGTCGTTCGACAAAAGATCCTGCATGATTCGAAGGGACTGCGTCGGCGCGAGAGCCCCGACGACCATGTTCCAACTTTCGGCAAACCGCGCGGCAGATTCTTCGCTTCCCGTTGATTTCAACTGTTGTTGGATCTCAGCGGCGGTCTCGTCCGTGAAACGGATATAGGCGCGAGAAAAAGTCTGGTCGAGAATGGGTACGCCGAGAAATTGCGCGAGAGAGCGCCGCTCACCGGGAGCTCGGGGCGTCGCCAGCACACGGCCGCGGCCGGTAAAAACGGCGCCAGTCACGTGGCCTCCGATGGCGGGCAGAAATGCCAGCTTGCCTTCGGAAAATGTGAAGCTAACAACGTCGCGCCTGAGGTTCAGGTCGTGAACGTCATAGACGTGGGCAGCATCCGGCCGCAGGTCGTTGAGCGCCCGGTAAAGCGCGCGCGGGTCGTCAGACAGCGAACTCGTCGCGCTCGGTGCATCGGCGGCGCCGGGCGCCTGCAGTGGCTCACCGCCTAGTGGAAACGCCGCAATGGTGACGCAAGCAATCAGCAGGAGAAAGCCCGGCGAAAGTCGCACTCGCAGTCCCATTAAATCGACTGTACAACTTAGGACATGATGCGGCAAGCGGCGGCCAGGGAAAGCGAAATCGCTTGGTAAAATTGGAGTGTGCGTCGAACAGCGCTTATCGCCCTCTTATTCGTGCTCGCCGTTTCGCCTTTGTCGGCGGACACGATTGTCCTGAAGAACGGCCGCCGAATTATAGCTTCGAATGTCACTGAAGACGGCGAGCATGTCACCTACGAAACGCCCGCCGGCCAGATGTCCATCCCGAAATCAATTGTCGAACGAATCGATCGGGATAATCTCGGATACTCCTCCGCGGCTGCCGCATCGGTGCCGCCCATCTCAGTGGCCGCGGTTGACCCCGCGCGCGGGTACGACGATGTTGCGCGCCTCACTGTTCACGATAATGCCATCGATTTTGCTTACATCGCGCAGCTTGAGAACAATGCGCGGTCCGGAGGCGCCACGGCAGTAGAAAAAGTGGCGGCCTCTCACTACGCGGCCGCTCAATTTCTGGTAAGCAAGGGCGATACGAGCGCCGCGATCGACCACTATCGCCAGGCTCTTGCGTTGGCCCCGGACAATGTCGGCCTCCTGCTCAACCTCTCTGCTCTTTATCTACGCGAAAGCCAGTTCACAACGGCTCTGGAGCCGCTCGAACATGCGCGCCATCTCACTCCCGATTCTTCCCCTGCTGCGGCCGATATCGCAAAACTCACCGGCTGGGCTTATTACGGCGCAAATAAAATGGATCGAGCCGTCGAGGAATGGACTCGGGCCGAACGTTTGCATCCGGATTCTGAGGTAGAACACGCTCTCGAAAAGGCCGAGCGGGACAAGTCCGAAGAAGAAAGCTATCGAGAAGGTGAAACCGCGCATTTCGCTTTGAAATACAACGGAAGCGCAACGCCGGATCTCGCTCAGGAAATCTTGCACGTTTTGGAAGACGACTTTCGCGACCTGGAATCGCAACTTGATTACACGCCGCCGGAACAAATCGGAGTGATCCTTTACACCGAGCAGTCATTCGCGGACATTACTCGCGCGCCAAGCTGGGCGGGCGCCATCAATGACGGGCGCCTACGGATACCAGTACAGGGACTCACCAGCGTCACTCCGGAACTTGCCCACGTGTTGAAGCACGAGCTGACGCACAGTTTTATCGGGCAGAAATCGCACGGGCGCGCGCCGACGTGGCTTCAAGAAGGCGTGGCTCAATACATGGAAGGGCGGCGCAGCAGCGCTTCAGCGGGAACCCTGCTCGATGCCGCAAATCAAGGAGCGGTGCCCACACTTCAAATGCTGGAAGGCTCGTGGATGGCGCTGCCCGCAGATTCAGCCGCGATGGCGTACGCCTGGTCGCTTGCCGCGGTTGAATCCATAATTCAGTCAGGAGGAATCGGCGACATCAGCCGCTTGCTCGACCGCATCGCTGCTGCACCGTCCACGGAAGAAGCTCTGCGCGATGCGCTGCACTCGAATTACGCCGACCTGCAGCAGCAGACCATCGCCTATCTGCGCCACGAAGACGTTCGCTGAAGCCCATCAAGTGATTCGCCGGTACTTCGAAACATCTTCCGATCTATAGCGAGGCCAGCAGTCCGGCAATCAACGCAGCGCGCGCGGGCAACGCGCGAATCACCACATGCTCGAGCGGGCTGTGGGGGCTGTCGCCAACAGCGCCGAGTCCATCGAGCGTTGGCACGCCGAGTGCCGCCGTGAGGTTCCCGTCAGATCCGCCGCCGGTGGCTGCTTCACCGAGCGGCAGGCCCATCTCGCGCATCAGTGACTGTGCCTGACGAAACAACGCGCGGGTTGCGGCGGTACGTTCGAGCGGCGGACGATTCCTTTCTGCGCGCACTTCCACTCGCGCTCCCTTTAGGATTGGACGCAGGCGGCGTAGCTGGCGCTGCAGAGTGGCGGCGTCGGCCATCCGCGAGTAGCGAATATCCAGTTCCGCGCGCGCATGAGCTGGAATCACATTCGAAACGGTTCCGCCGTCTATTACCGTCGCCTGCACCGTAATTCCACGCCGCGGATTGTTTAGCTTCATCGCCCGTTGAATTTGTAATGCGAGTTCATGTACCGCGTTCACGCCTTTTTCCGGCTCGACTCCCGCGTGAGCCGAGCGTCCCGTTACGACAATCTCCGCCCCGCCCACGCCTTTGCGCGCTGTCTTCAACCTTCCATCGGGACCAAACGACGGTTCCAGAACAAGGACGGCATTACTCCGCCGCGCTTCGCGTTCAATTGCGCGCCGCGAACTCTCGCTTCCGATTTCTTCATCCGAGGTCCACAAGAACACGAGCCTCTTGTTGGGTTTGATTCCTGTGGCCTTCAGCGCATCCACGGCAAGAAGCGCGAGAACCAGCCCGCCTTTCATATCGAATGTCCCCGGCCCCCAAGCACGGCCGCGAGAAACACGAAACGGCATTTTCGCCAGAGTGCCGGCCGGGTAGACCGTGTCCATGTGGCCGAGAACCATGATCTGCTGCCGAGGCGCCCGCCCGCTTCCAAGCCATATCTCGACTCGCAGATGATTGCCCCGCGACGAATTCCGAAGGATGCGAACCTTTGCGCCCCGTTGACGCCATTCCCTCGCGACTATTACTCCCAAGCGATCCACCGCTGCTTTATCGTGACTCGGAGACTCGCAGCGCACGAAATCGCCGAGCAGCCGCACCATGCCCTTCTCGCGCTTCTTCGACTCGGTGAGAATTCTTCGCATTGCGCCGTTCGGCAGGGTTGTTTCGCGATTGCTCATTGCGCGGGTATGCTAGCAGCAGTACTGAAACGCGGCAACGCGCATTCCGGGGCGATTCAAAAGCGCTTCTGTTTCGTATAGAATTGGCGGATTGCGCGATGGGGAAACCTGCGGCCGTAACCTGCGCGTGGAAATAAAAAGAAATTCAAGGAAACGATGATCCTCGACACGAACGGGATCCAGAAAATTCTCCCGCATCGCTATCCGTTTTTGCTGGTCGATACCATCCAGGAAATGGAACGATGGAAGCGAATTGTGGGAATAAAGAACGTCACCATTAATGAAGGTTTCTTTCAGGGTCATTTCCCGAACCAACCCATCATGCCGGGTGTCCTGATCTTAGAGTCCATGGCGCAAACGGCAGGCGTATTGCTCTTTCAGGAAGTGAAGGACAGGGAAAACAAGCGGATCTATTTCGTGGCAATCGACAATGCTCGTTTTCGCCGGCCCGTCGTTCCGGGCGACCAACTACGCGTGGAAGTGGAGGTTCTCGCCCGGCGCGATACGTTCTGCAAGTTCGCGGGCAAAGCTACTGTGAACGGAGAGCTCGCCGCCGAAGCCACTTTGATGTGCAAAATGGTTGATCTCGAAACCGAAGTAAACCCAGCCGCCGCGATTCCCGGTGATAAGCCTCAATGAGCGAAATTGATGCGCGGGCCGACGTTTCCCCCTCCTCGCGGATCGGAAGTGGAGTAAAAATCGGGGCCTTCGCCGTGGTCGGCGTGGAAGTTGAACTGGGCGACGGCTGCGTTCTCGATCACCACGCCGTGGTGCAAGGCCCGGCGCGGCTTGGCCGCGGGAACCACGTTTACCCTTTTTCCGTTATCGGCGGCGATCCTCAGGATTTAACCTACAAGGGCGAGCGTGTGTCGTTGGAAGTTGGAGAGGCCAACGAATTTCACGAGTTCTCCACGGTAAATCGCGGGACGGTGAAGGGCGGCGGAGTCACGCGGGTCGGCAGCCATAACCTGATCATGTCCTACGCGCACATCGGACACGATTGCTCGGTGGGCGATCACACCATATTTGTAAACGGAGGGACGCTCGCGGGGCATGTGACCGTGGAGGACTACGCCACGGTGGGCGCGTTCTGTCCGGTGCAGCAATTTTGCCGCATAGGAAAGCATTCTTACATTGGGGCGCACACGGTGATCACGCAGGATGTGCCTCCATTTTCGAAAGTCGTTTCACCGCGCGATAGCCGGTGTTACGGCGTGAACACCATCGGTCTCGAGCGCCAGGGATTTTCTCCCGAACGCATTGAAGCTATCGAAAAGGCGTATCGCCTGCTGCTGCGCTCGAAGTTGAACACCTCGCAGGCTGTTGAGAAAATGCGTGAAACCCTTGCCGGCTCCGAGGACGTCTTAACATTAATCCGGTTTATCGAATCGGCCGAGCACGGTCTGATCAAATAGGACGCCGTGGCCGCACCTGAAAAAAACGTCACATCCGGCTGGGGATTGATTGCGGGTAACGGAGACTTTCCTTTTCTGGTGCTGGAAGGCGCGCGCAGCCGGGGTATTGAAATGGCCGTGGTAGCTATTCGCGAGGAAGCTTCCCCGGAGTTGGAGCGTGTGGCGAAGCGCCTGCACTGGGTGAGCCTCGGCGAGCTCAGCCGTACGATTGAATTATTGCATCAAGAAGGTGTGAAGCGCGCGGTGATGGCCGGGCAGGTGAAACACAATAAAATCTTCAGCGCCATCCGGCCCGATTGGCGCCTTGCGAAATTGCTGTTTTCTCTGCCTGCAAAGAATACGGACTCGCTGATAGGGGCTATTGCCGGAGTGCTCAGTGAAGAAGGCATCGAGCTCGTGAATTCAACGAAATTTCTTGGACCGCTCTTGCCGGAGCCGGGGGTTTTGACCAAGCGCGCTCCGAATGAGTCGGAAGCCGTTGACATCGCCTACGGACACAAAGTCGCCCGGCAGATAGCCGGACTGGACCTGGGACAAATGGTGGTGGTGCGCGACCGCGCTTGCGTTGCGATAGAGGCGATGGAAGGCACGGATGAGACAATCGAACGTGCGGCGCGCATTACGGGAGGCCAGAAATTGGTGGTGGTGAAGGTAAGCAAGCCGCTGCAAGACATGCGATTCGACGTGCCGGTGATCGGGCTTAAAACGATTGAGGTAATGCGGCGGTCGAATGCCACGGCTCTGGCGATTGATGCCGGCCGGACGCTGTTGTTCGATCGCGATGAACTGATTCGAGCCGCGAACGATGCGGAAATCGCAATCGAGGCCTTCGCGCAGGAAAGCGACTTGGCGAAGCCGCCGGAAAAGCGAGCGCCGAAAAGGAAATCGTGACCGACAAAGCCATTCGCGTTGCTGTCGTGGGCGCCGGCGAGTTTGGCCGGAACCACGTGCGCGTGTTGCGCGAGCTTCCCGGCGCGGAGCTAGTCGGAGTAGTTGACATAAATGCCGCGCGCGCGGAAAAAATTGCCGCCGAGTTCGGTACGCGCGCAATTCGCGATATTCAGTCGCTGGCGGCAGAAGGTGTGCAAGCCGTCAGCCTGGCGGTGCCGACGAAAGAACACTCGCGCATCGGTTGCCAATTGCTGGACAGCGGCCTCGACGTATTGGTCGAAAAGCCCATGGCCGCGTCGCTTGGCGAAGCAGACGCGCTGATCGCCAGCGCCACTCGAAATCGCCGCGTACTGCAAGTGGGCCACCTGGAACGGTTCAATCCCGCCATCACGGCGGTGCAAAAGATTGTTTCGCGCCCGATGTTTTTTGAGGTGCATCGGTTGGGGATTTTTACGCCGCGCAGCCTCGATATCGATGTAGTTTACGACGTGATGATTCACGACCTCGACATCGTTCTCTCGCTGGTGAACTCGCCGGTCGTGGATTTGAAAGCGGTTGGAATTCCGGTGATGACCGACAAAGTGGACATCGCCCAAGCGCGTATCGAATTTGAAAGCGGCACGGTCGCAAATCTTACCGCCAGCCGCGTTTCCACCGAGCGCGTCCGCAAGATGAGGTTTTTTCAGGAGCACGAATACGTTTCGGTGGATTTCACGCGGCAGGATGTGTTGCGCGTGCGTGTGGAAACGGGCGGCGCGCAGCCTGAAATAAAGTTCGAGCAAGTGCCTACAACGCCGGAAGAGCCGCTGCACGCTGAACTCCGCGAGTTTCTTGAATGCGTGCGCACGCGGCGTGCGCCGCTGGTGGACGGGCCCGCGGGACGACGGGCTCTCGAACTGGCCGATCGCGTGATGGCGGCAACCCTGGAGCACGCGCAACGCGTCCAACTGGGGACTTTTGCCTCACAGGATTCCCGATGATCCCGCGGACGCTGGTACCGACTGATGTGCGTCCCCTCACAAAAGAAGAGGCTAAGAGGCCCTCGCGCCGTCTGACGACTTACATGGACGACCGCACGGTGGTGCCATCCGAGCTGACGGACGGTGCGGTCCCACTCGACGGAAAAACTACTATCCCCTCGCATCTGCCGCTCGGCGTTCTGGTTGACCGGACTCTCGTTTCGCGCTCGATGCCGGCCAAGCAATTCGAAGCTTTCGGTCCCATCACTGAATATCCTGCGCTCGATATTCTCGATTCCCGCGTCGTGGTGCCGGCTTATGTGGAACCGCCGGAGCAGCGCGAGATAGATAAATTCAGCAAGGCGCCGCAAATGACGGCTGAGCTTCGCGAACTCGTCGAACCGGACGTGTTCAACACCGGCGAAGCGAACCTGCTGGTTGAGCCGGAAGAAAAACGGGACGCCAAGGAAGATCTGATCACCCGGGCGCTTTCGATAGCGTTTCACATCGCCGCGATCATTTTCGTGATTTTCCTGCCGAAGATATTCCCGCCTCATATCCCCACGGCGGAAGAGGCTATACAGGCAGGCAAGTCGCTGGGGGTGGTGTACTTGCCTTCGGACGCGGAGTCGTTGTCGAAGGCGCCTGCTTCCGAGCCGGCACCGAAAGTTCGCATCAATCCGAAAACTTTGAACAAGGTTGCGCCACCGCGTGCGGAATCGCATGCGATCGAAGCGCCGCCGGCGGCGAGTCCGGAGCGCTCAGTGGCTGATCTGCCTTCGGCTCCAACTCCCCGGGTTTCGACCAACACTGAGCCAAGCCAGCCGGTGCCTGCAACTGAAAATCCCCAGCCGTCGAAGCTGCTATTGCCAAGCCAGCCTGCGGCACAGCCCAACTCCAAGCTGAACTTAGGTTTGCCGAGTGGCACGCCGGGCAAGCAGATGCAGGATCAGATTCAGGACGCAATTAAACGCTCGCCCGGCTCGGTGACTTACGGAGGAGACTCGACAATTCAAGGAGGCAACGGTCGAGGGGGCGGCGGGCACGGCCCAGGCGCTGGAACGGGCATGCAGATCCTTACGGACACCGAGGGCGTGAACTTTGACAGCTACATGAATCGGCTTCACGACATCGTGCTGAAGAACTGGAGCGCCGTTCTTCCTGAATCTTTCTATATGGGGGACAAGGGAATCGTGGTGATCACATTTCACATCGACCGCGACGGCAGCATTCACGTAACCGAGCCGGTTTTGGAGCGAACTTCGGGGAAAGAAGCGCTCGACCGCGCGGTTTTCGCCGCAATTCGTTCATCGGTTCCGTTTGAACCACTGCCGTCGCAGTTCAAAGGCCCATTTATCGAACTGAGGGCGGCTTTCTACTACAACATCCAGCCCGGTTCTCAGCCGTAACAGTTCCGTGAAACTCAATCGTGCGCAAGTTTCCGGGACGCTTCTTTTAGCCGCGATCGTTCTGCTCTGGCTGTTGTGGCGTTACTGGAAGTTCTCTCGATGAGCGCGCTCGCTCCTCTCGTCGTCATCCTGGGACCAACTGCTTCCGGTAAATCCTCTCTGGCGATTCGGCTGGCCCGGCAGTTAAACGGCGAAGTCCTCGTATGCGATTCCACCCAGGTTTACCGCCATTTCGATATCGGCACGGCCAAGGTTCCTCTCGCCGAGCAAGAGGGAATCGCGCATCATCTGGTTGACCTCGTTGAACCCGACGAAATTTTTACCGCCGGCGAATATCGGCGGCGAGCGCTGCTGGTTCTTGGCGAAGTCACCAAGCGCGGGAAATTGCCGATCTTAACGGCGGGCACCGGCCTTTACCTGCGCGCATTGCTCGAAGGATTAGCGGATGCCCCGGAACGCTCCGAAGAATTGCGCGCGCGCTTGCGTACGAAAGCACAACTTCGCGGATCGGATCATCTTCATCGCGCACTCATGCGTTTGGATCCCGAAAATGCCGCGCGAATTGGTCCGCGCGACACACAGAAAGTGATTCGCGCCATCGAAATGAGAATCCTGGCCGGAAAGCCGGTAGCCGAGATTCATCGCGCCGGACGCAGCAGCTTGGAAGGTTATGACATTCAAAAAATTGGACTCGTGCCTCCACGAGCGGCCCTTTACGCAAGAATCGACGCGCGCGCCGTCACGATGCTCCGCGACGGCTGGCTCGACGAAGTGCGCAAGCTGTCATCCAGCGGCATTTCGGTTCACGCGAAACCTTTCCAATTCATTGGCTATGCTGAATTGCTCGCTCATCTGGCCGGTCGATTGACGATGGAAGCGGCCCTAGAAAAGATTCAACAGGCCACGCGCCAATTCGCCAAGCGACAACTTACGTGGTTTCGTAAGGAGCCGTCGGTTCACTGGCTTCCAGGTTTTGGCGATGACCCGGAGATTGCCGCAGCCGCCCTGGCATTTCTTAGAACACCTCGCGCATAACGGCGATTGTCAGCATCCGCAATCCCAATCGATGGACGCATCTGTGCTTGACCCCCGCAACCCATGTTCGCTATTGTGCTGGCAAGATACGCAAACGTATGGCGTCCCCAGCTCCAATTCGCGAATCCCCGCTTCAGCCTGACGATTGGATTCAAGCTGCGTTCTCGCGCCTGTCGTCGCAAGGCGTCGAATCCGTACGCATCGAAATTCTGGCTCGCGACCTGGGCTCGACGAAAGGCAGCTTTTATTGGCATTTTAAAGACCGTGAAGACCTGCTCTCGCGCATGCTGCTTCAGTGGGAAGACGAAGAAATGCGGTGGTTGCAAGCGGCGCGCGAACTGAATGCGGGAGCGGCGGCCCGCTGGGCGCATTTTGTTGAACGCAGCGCAAACCCCGATCGCGCGCGGTTGGAAGTTTCCATTCGCGCGTGGGCGCGCCGAGACGAGCGCATCGCCAGCCATATTGCGGCTGTCGAGGAGAAACGGCGAGCGCACATCGTCAACGTTCTACGTGACGTTGGCTTCACTCCTTCGAGCGCCCAAAGATGGTCCGAAGTCGCTCTGCTCGTCTATCTCGGGTGGATGGATAAGGCCACGCGCGATCCTGGATTTCAGCTAAGCGGCCGCGGGCTCGGGGAATTTCTCTCTGATCTGATCCTGGCCGCCTCCGCGCCTTCCGATCGCTGATACGCATTTTCTGCGCTTTTCCCCGATACGCTCAAACGGCGTATAATGGCTAATAGATGAGAAGGAATCTTCCCACTTTCGGCGCGGTCCGGCATCGCGCCGCCGAATGAAAACAGCCCAGCCCGTCGATAACCGAGAACGAGTCCTGCTCGTCGGAGTCGGCCTGAAAAAAGCTCCGCGAGGACGCGCCGGCGATCCCACCGCGGCGGGACGCGATTCTCTGGAAGAGCTTCAAGAATTGGCGGAGAGCGCGGGAGCCAAGATTGAAGGCTCGTTGTTGCAGGTTCGCGATACGCTGGACCCCGCCACTTTGGTGGGCCGCGGCAAACTCGAAGAAATACGCATTGAGGCGGACATGCGCCACGTACCGCTCGTGATCGTGGATCACGACCTCACACCCGGGCAACTCCGCAATTTTGAGAAAGGAGTGGGCCGCCGCGTGATCGATCGCACGCAGCTCATTCTGGATATTTTCGCCACGCATGCGCGCACGCGGGAAGGCCAGTTGCAAGTGGAGCTGGCGCAACTGAACTATTTGCTGCCCAGGCTTACAGGCAGGGGAGAGGAGCTTTCCAGACTGGGCGGAGGAATCGGAACGCGCGGTCCTGGAGAGCAAAAGCTGGAGACGGATCGCCGCCGCATCCGCGACCGCGTCCGAAAAATTCAGGAATCCATCGAAACGGTTCGCCGCCAGCGCACCACGCGGCGCCGGGCGCGCCAAGCGCTTCCGCTGGGCATGATCGCACTGGTGGGATACACGAACGCCGGGAAATCCACGCTGTTTAATGCGCTCACTCACGCCGACGTTCTGACCTCTTCCAAAATGTTCGCCACCCTCGACCCCACCGTGCGCGCCGTGCGCTTGCCCTCGCGCCGCAGAGTCTTGCTTTCCGACACGGTAGGATTTCTCCGCGATCTTCCGCCGGACCTGATTGCGGCTTTCCGGGCCACGCTTGAGGAAGTTCAAGAGGCCGCTGTGATCATTCATGTGTCGGATATTTCCAATCCCCATCACGCCGAACACGACGCGGATGTTCTGAAAGTTCTCGCAGATCTGGGCGTCCTGGATCGTCCGCGCCTAAACGTCTTCAACAAGACTGACCGGCTGGCGGAAGAAGATTTAGCTATGCTGAAAAAATCAAACGAGCGCCGCGAAAATGCGATTTTTACTTCAGCGCTCACCGGCGCAGGCTTGGATGAACTCCTCGAGCGAATCGATGCGGTGATGCCTGTCGATCCTCTCGTCCGTCTGCGCCTGCGAATCCCAATTTCCGATGGCAGGCATCTCTCGCTCGTGCACGCCTGCGGCCGCGTCCTCCACTCCGAGGTCTTGGATGGCCACATGGACCTCGACGCGGAACTGCCCGAGTCGCTCGCGCGGCACTTGCAGGATTTTGTAAGCCCGCCAGCTAAAGCGTGACCGGGAAAATTCGAGCGCAGCATTCGGGTTTACAAGAACAGCAAATCCAATTACTAGTAACCCTTAGCTCACAAAATGCTGCAAACCTGTGCAAATTCGGTAAGCAGTTAGGACAGGCCCGCTCCTCAGCAGATTCAGCCCAAAAGACCTGGCACCCTAGGCTAAATGTCCCATTATCAGTCGCATACGATGGACTTTTTCCGATCATTAATCGTCTATCTCCGCTCTTCATCTCAACCCTCGCGAATTGAACCCCGGCCTTTTCCACAAGGATTTCCACAGTGCGACGGCAAAGTGCTTATATTCATGAAGAAACGCCGGGACGTTCCGCACACAAATTCGCGCCGTTGACTCGTTTCTATTGCAGGACTATAGTGAAGCCAGCACACGGTGGCCGCGAAATCGTCACCGAGGTTCTTGCAGACATTCAAATGAACCTGCCAAACAGTCTCACGACCCTCCGAATCTTTTTTGTTCCGCTTTTGGTGGTCGTTCTGTTGACCCGCCAACCGAACTGGGATGTGGAAGGATTTCCCATACACTTTGAAGTTTGGGGCGTATTGATTTTGTTGGTTGCAGCGGCGACCGACGTGATGGACGGCTATATAGCTCGCAAGCGCCGCGAAGTGACCACACTCGGAATTCTGCTGGATCCCATCGCCGACAAACTGCTGATCTCCGCGGCTTTTATTTCCCTGGTTGAGATGGGTTTGGTGCAGGCCTGGATGGTGGTGATAATTATCGGGCGCGAATTTGTGGTAATGGGCTTGCGCGACATCGCGTCATCCGAAGGTTTGATTATTCCTGCTTCGGCGCTCGGAAAAACAAAGATGATTCTGCAAGTTCTCGCCGGATGCGCCGTGATTTTGACGGCTAAACATCCGGCACTCAAGCCGCTCGGTACAACGCTGCTTTGGCTGGTGGTGGTGAGCGCGATAGCTTCCGCCGTGCATTACTTCCAGATGTTTTGGAGCCAGATCAATTTCCGGGTGCAACAGCGGCGGCGTGGCGTGGTAGTCGTAAAGCCGGACGAAAAACCTCAGGATGTCCTCACTCGGTAATCGCGAAAAGCGGTTGCTTCTGGCACTTGCACGGCGCGCCCTGGTATTGGCCGTTCGAAATCAAGAGTCCCTCAAGAATCTGCCGGACGACGAAATCCTGCAGCAGCCAGGCGGCGCGTTCGTTACCTTGCATCACCGCGGGCGGCTCAGGGGCTGCGTTGGACAGCTTCCTTCGAAAGATAGTCTCGCCGAGGTCATCGCGCATTGTTCGAAGTCTGCAGCACTGGAAGATCCGCGCTTTGAGGAAGTGTCTGCTGCCGAATTGCCCGGTATCGAGATTGAACTTTCCGTGCTTTCCACACCTATCGAGGTAACCTTAGAACAGATCCAACCTGGTAAGCATGGCCTGATCGTCAGTAGCGGATGGAAGCGCGGAGTTCTCTTACCGCAGGTTGCGGCGCAATTTCACTGGAACGCCCAGCGGTTTCTGGAAGAAACGTGCGCCAAGGCTGATCTCGCACGGGATGCCTGGAAAGACCCGGTTACCCGGGTCCAAGCGTTCACAGCAGAGGTGTTCAGCGAGGCGGATTTTCCGGCCACTCAATAAAAAGACCTGGAAGATCGGAAACCGGTTACTCGATTTCTACGTAATCTCCGGCGTAGGCCTCACGCAGTCCAAAGGTCAAAAGCACGGAAGAAGCATTCGGCCCCGTGCGCACGACGATTCCTTCTCCAACGACTTCGCGCGGGGTGTTATCCCACTTATATTTCGACGGGGAGCTTCCGTACCCTTGCACTCCATTCCAACTATCCGCGTCAAACGCGAACCGCTTGGTCTGGTAGGAATATTCATGTTGTGTGCCGGTATAACGGAAGATTCGGAAGTAATCGCCGATTTTCACGCCTTGCGCGCTGCCCAGGTTAACGTAAAAAATGTCATTCGAACCCAGTTCCGATACGTAACTCTTGCCCGTGATGATCATGGCCGTTGCTTTGCCCGACGGGGGAGCGAACCGGTCAAATTTCACGTCGGTCTTGAGAGGCGGCGCGGGACGTTCAGCGAACGGCAGAAGAGTATCGCCGCGCTGGATGTAATTGCAGGACTTCTCTACTTGTGCCACGGAGTCATTGGGATGCACTACCACCACTCTTAGGCGCCCCTCGTCTTCCCACAAAGTACCCATTTTGCGAAGGATGAGGGATTGCCACTTGGTCCATTCGGTCTTGGTGTAGTCCTCCGTGTGCCGAATCGCTGAGAATTGGTCGCCGACTTTTACGCCTTGGCTTGCCCCTTTGTTGATGAAGACGTAGTCGCCTTCCTGAAACGTTATCTTGTAGGTCGAGCCTTCGCCCGATATCACCAAGGTATCGTGCGGAATCGCTTCGCTAGAAACGACACCCGAGCAATATATGTCGTTTGCAATGGGCGCGGCCGCTTGTTGCGCCGTCGCCGCGGCTCCAGACAGGCTCAGAATTAGACCAGCAAGGACAATTTTCCCACGCATAATGCATGCTCCTTTAGACCATCCGGCCGCTGAAAAGGGCTTCCCCTAGCAATGCCGATAAGTTGACTGTAATAGACGTACTGGAACCCGTCAATACATTGGTCGCGGGCGCTTTACACATTGTGTACCACGTGCTAGAAGCCTGAACTCACCTGTCCTTTGGGGCAGGTTTTGGACTCCGGGTCGTCAGACCGGCTATCCAGCGGGGCATCCGGGTAATGATAGGCAAAGACAAAATTTGTGCAGTTGTCGCTGCAGAAGATCGGCGGTCGATGTGGACGCAGCTTGGGCGGGCGCTTAGGCAGACTCGCACCGTGGAATTGCGGCTGGACTGGCTTCGGGACGAGAGGGAGATTTTTGGTTTCCTCCGGCGGCTCGCAAGTAAACGGCTGCGCGCTACTTTGATTGCCACTTGTCGGCGCTTTAAGGCCGGCGGACGCTTTCGCGGCACGATCGCAAGCCAGTTGCTCATTCTTGCCGAGGCTGTTCGGGCTGGCTGCTCCTGGTACGACCTTGAGATTGAGAGTACGTCCAAATGTCCCCCAGAGTTGCTCGAAGTTCTTCTGGCTGGGGGGCGGCGCCTTGAGTCGGCGCACTTCTTCCGGGGCAAAGCGGCGAACTGGCCGAGTTTCGCTGCCAAGCTTTGGCGCAATCGGCCGGATGCGATCAAAATCGCGGCGAATTCCGGTTCACTGGCTGAAGGCCTGAGCCTGTTGCGTGTCGCTCGCGGCAGACGAAATATCGTTGCTATCCCAATGGGCGAGGTGGCGCTGCCCTTGCGATGTCTCGCGTTGCGCGAGGGTAGCGCCCTTTCGTACGCCCCTGTTGAAACGGCGACCGCGCCCGGCCAGGTGTCGCTTGATGCGTTGAAAAACCTGTATAGAGCGGACCGGATCAGCCGCAAAACCCGTGTATATGGCGTAATCGGCGATCCGATCGCTCATTCGCTTTCGCCGCAATTGCAAAATGCCGCTTTTCAAGTCAGGAAAATGGACGCGGTCTATCTGCCTTTCTTAGTCCACGATCTGCGGGATTTTCTTTCCGCCGTGGAACCGATGGGCATTCGTGGATTTAGCGTCACCCTGCCACATAAACAGAAAATCCTGCGCCATTTGGATGACTGCGACTCGCTGGCTGCGGCGATCGGCGCCGTAAATACGGTGGTCGTTCGCGGTGGGGGAAAACTTTACGGCTACAATACGGACTATATTGGGGTGCTTCGCGCGCTTCAAATGCGAATCTCTCTCCCGGCTAGCCGAGTGCTGATTCTGGGAGCGGGCGGCGCGGCGCGAACCGTGGCGTTTGCGCTTGCTCAGTCCGGCGCGGCCGTTTGCATATGCGCGCGACGGCCGCAGGAAGCGAAATCGCTGGCCAGAGCCGTGGGAGGGGAAGCGGTAGCGCGCACCCGCTTACGGAAGGAATTTTTCGATGCGATTGTGAACGCTACGCCGGTCGGAATGCTTCCCGCAATAGAACGGTCGCCTCTTACGGCGCGTGAATTGAATTGCCGGCTTGTATTCGATCTGATTTACCGTCCTGTCGAAACGAAGCTTCTGCAACTTGCCGCGCAGCACGGCATCGAAACCGTGTCCGGGCTCGAAATGTTTTTGGCGCAGGGGACTGCGCAGTGGGAAATATGGACCGGCGAGCGTGCGCCGGTCGCGGCGATGCGCCGCGCCGTTCTCGCTGCTCTCGGCGCCGAAGACAAGCAAAATTCGCGAGCCAAGGCATGATTCAGCCCGACTTCAAGACGTTTCGTAAGCTGGCGCGGCAGGGAAATCTCGTGCCGGTTTACGATTCGTTTACGGCAGATCTTTTGACGCCCGTGGGCGCGCATCTCCGCCTCGCGCACAACGCGAAATATTCCTTTTTGCTGGAAAGCGTCGAAGGCGGCGAGACTTTAGCGCGTTACACTTTCGCCGGAGCCAACCCCGAAGAAGTCTTTCGATCGCGTGGCCGCGCATGTTCGCTCGAATCCGCCCGCAAAAAAACTAAATTCGAAGCAAATCCCATTGAACGTTTGCGCCAGCTTGTTGCGCGCTACAAGCCCGTACGCGTGGCGGGGTTACCGCCGCTCATCGGCGGCGCGATCGGCTATTTCGCTTACGACATGGTTCGCCTAATCGAACGTATTCCCGCGAGTGGCCGAGACGACCTCGGTTTGGACGATTGCGTAATGATGTTTTACCTGGGGCTCGTCGCATTCGATCACGTGGGTCATCGCATTTGGGTGGTTCGCAACGTGTTCGCCGAAGGCGAAGGGACTCTTCGCGCGAAATACGACGCAGCGATTCGAGAAATCAGGAAGGTTCGCCGCACACTTTCGGGACCTTTGCCTCGCGCGCACCATATGCCTCAGCGCCGTCCGCTTCGCATCCAATCCAACTTCACGAAAGCCAGATATCTCTCTGTCGTACGCAGAGCGAAATCTTACATCCGCGCCGGGGATATTTTTCAGGTCGTACCCAGCCAGCGCTTTTCTGCGCGAACGAATGCCGACCCCTTCGAAATCTATCGAGCGTTGCGCGTCGTGAATCCCTCGCCCTATCTCTATTTCCTGAATCTCGACGATCTTGCGGTTGTCGGCAGTTCGCCGGAGATGCTGGTGAAAGTTCAGGGACGCGAAGTGGCTTATCGTCCGATTGCCGGGACGCTGCCGCGTGGGCGTAACGAAGCGGAGGACCGCGAGCAGGAATCAAGGCTGCTTGCCGATCCGAAAGAGCGCGCGGAGCACATCATGCTCGTGGATCTGGGGCGCAACGACCTCGGCCGCGTTTGCGAATATGGCTCGGTGACTGTCGAGCGGTTGATGTTTGTCGAGCGCTATTCGCATGTGATGCATCTCGTTTCCAGTTTGCGCGGCCGCTTGCGGGAAGGCGTGGATTGTTTCGAGGCGCTGATGGCTTGCTTTCCGGCGGGAACGCTTTCGGGCGCGCCCAAAATTCGCGCCATGGAGATTATTGACGAACTCGAGCCCACCCGCCGCGGGCTTTATGGCGGCGCGATCCTCTATCTCGATTTTTCCGGTAATCTGGACTCGTGCATCGCCCTTCGGACGCTGGTTGCGAAAGACGGACGCGCCTATATTCAAGCGGGTGGTGGCGTAGTAGCTGATTCAGTGCCCGAACGCGAATATCAGGAAACGATAAACAAGGCGCGAGCGGTGACGGCCGCGCTTCAAATTGCGCATCGCGGAGCAAACGGCAGCCGCGCGGAATGAAAATTCGCAGCGGCGGTGAGCCCCGCTGCGACGCACCTCTGTTGATGCAAGCTGTCTGACTGCGGCTGTGGTACTGATTGGCCACATCGCACGTGTCTCCAACATTCCCGCTCCCCGTCCTACGTTACGATCCGCTATGCTCTTGCGAAAAATTCTCGTTGGTTACTTCCTGACTTCGCTTCTCGCTTTCCCATCTGTACGCGCGCAGCAGCCCTCCGGTCCAATTCCGGTCGCGTCGCCCGTCGGGCTGCTGCTGGCCCGGGTTGCCCACGAGCGTAACAGCGATGCTTTCGGCGACGTATCCATGGTGCGCTACGAAACCCTGTGGATCGTCCGCGACGCTTCGGGCGCGCGCATCGCCGCCACGCTTCCCGACGTTATTGTCCCGCGCAAGTCGGGTTTCTGGCGCATCGGCATCGAACACACCTGCCAGTTCACTCCCGCAGCAAAAGACGACGCGAATAATCATGGGAACATCAGCACCGCGGATATCCCGTATGCTGTCCCGGTGGGCCAGGCGCCAGTCGTTGAGTTGGATCATCCGGCGTGTGATTCGCAAACCGCGAAGCGCCTCTTCGACGATTCCTACAATCCTGAGTTCGTGCCCGAGCCTGACAGTGAACACCGGCTAGATGCAAACGCCCCCTCGGAATGCGGCTGGGCGAATCGCTGGTTCGAGAGCGTCCTGCCTGACCTGATCTCCGTTTCGTATTTTCAGGGCGTGTCGGAAATCTGCGAGCCGCAAGGTGGCAACAATTACAAGGAGATCTGGGTGCAAAGCCCGGACGATCCTTTTCCCTTCGTTGGTCCGGCGCAACAGCAGATTCCATTCGATGTTGTTTTCGGTGCCGCCGGCCATCGCGCCTGGATCCACGCTGTTTCCGGCGGCCAGCCCGAGGGAGATTCTTGCATCGCCGACAACCCGGACGAGGACATGCAGCAAACGGGCTGGTCTCTTAAACACGTTCACGGTGAGTGGCGCACGCACGCTTTCGCGCAAGTCGGCCGGGTGTGTGCGGCGTCTGGCGATCCTAGAGTTGCGGTGCCGCGTGCGCTGACACATGCCATTCCGTTTCCTATCCCGTGGGCCGCGCTCGAAAAACAGCTGCCGGGGATTTCAGACGCGTACGCCCCGCCCGGCGCGTCTGTCCTGCTCGCCATTCAATCGAGGAAGGGCGATCCTGTTTCCGACGAGGGTCAAACCGTTGCTGTTGCGTTGTTCGATTTTTCCGGTAACAAGCTCGGCGCGAAACTTTTGGACCTGCCAGCGACAAAGATCGTGATGGCCGAATGGGCGACCGGCCGCTTCGTGCAATCCTGGACGGAATCTCTTTCCGCGCTTCAAGCGCAGAGGCTGCCCGCCGCCGTTATCAAAGTACGTCCCGAATCCAAATAGTCTGGCCCTCCGGCGTTGCTGACGGAACGATCAGCTTCGATAATCATCTTTAGAACGTTAGAATATGAGTTGGCATGATCCTGCTGCTTGACAACTACGATTCGTTTACCTACAACCTGGCGCAGTACCTTGGCCAGATGGGGCAGCAGCTCGCCGTGCGCCGCAACGATGAGATCACCCTGGATGAAATTGCAGAGATGGCGCCGGAGCGCATCGTGATTTCGCCGGGGCCGTGCACGCCGAAGGAAGCGGGGATCAGCGTTCCGCTAATCCAACGCTTCGCGGGTGAAATTCCCATCCTGGGCATTTGCTTGGGACATCAGGCTATCGGAGCGGCGTTCGGCGGCCGCGTGATTCGCGCGCAAAAAATCATGCACGGTAAAACGAGTGAAATCCAGCACGATGGCAAAACGTTGTTCCGGGGCCTGCCGCAACAGTTTGTCGCCACGCGGTATCATTCGCTTATCGTTGAACGCAAATCGTTGCCGCGTGCTCTGGAAATCTCAGCGGAGACCAGCGACGGCACGATTATGGGTCTGCGTCACCGTAAACTGCGAGTCGAAGGCGTGCAGTTCCACCCAGAGTCCGTGCTGACGGAGGCAGGTTTCCAGCTCATTAAAAACTTCCTGACGATTTAGCGTCGCGGGATGTCTGCGAATTGGCGTCAACGAGGGCCGGCAACTTCCATGAACCGTATATCAAAGCGTTTTGCGAGCACTGCCATAGTTTTGCTTGGCATCCTAAGCCTTGCGGCCGCGCTGTTACCGGCACGCTGCAAAATCACGAATGCGCAGATTTCTGAAGATGCTCCGCGCACATACCTGGGCTTCGATGCCAACGATTATCCCGGTGATTCAGCATTGCCCGACTTGAGGCGAACGTTCGACTTTTCCGGCTATTGGCTCAACGTTCCTCCGGGCGCGAAGACGAATCCGTGGGCCGGGAAGCGTGCTGTTCTGCTAAAAAACGGCTTCGGTTTTTTGGTGCTCTTCAACGGTCGCTCGTCGAACGAACTCAAGCCACCCGTGGACCCCTCCGACTTGGGCGTCCGGGACGCGGAACTTGCCGTAGCGGCTGCGCAGAGAGAGGGATTTCCTGCGAGCGGAAGCACGGTGATCTATTTAGACATTGAAGACGGTGGTCGCATGCTGCCTTCGCAAATTAACTATATCGGGGCCTGGAGCAGCCGCGTGAATTCGAAAGGATTTTTGGCAGGAGTTTACTGCTCCGGAATCAAGGTTAAGGAAGGTAAGGGACAAACCATCACGACTGCGGACGACATTCACGAGCGCCTATCCATCATGGCCTACTTCGTTTACAACGACGAGTGTCCTCCTTCGCCAGGCTGCGCGATTTGGAAGCATCCTCCTCCGCCGTCGCAGAGCGGCTTCCTCGGCGCGCGCGTTTGGCAGTTTGCGCAGTCGCCTCGGCGCAGGAATTTCACCCGTCGCTGCAGCGCTACATATAATTCCGATGGCAATTGCTATGCATCGACTGGTGCGAGAGTCGGCCACATCCTGCTCGATCTGGATGTCTCGGTCTCTCCCGACCCCTCAACGCTGATCCTTCACCCTATCCACTGATTCGCGCGAGCGATTCCAATCGAATCAGGAGGCTGATCGGCCCTCGCGTGCGACCGATTGCGAAAACGCAACCAATCTTTCCAGCCGCTCGCGTGCCGCGCCTGAATCGATCGATTCCGTCGCAATACGCACGCCGTCAAGCCAATCCGTGGCTCGCCCCGCGGCGACCAGCGCAGCGGCGGCGTTCGCGCGGACGATATCGCGCTGCGGCCCGAGTTCGTGGCGCATCAGTGGTCGGCCTAGCACTTTGTGAATGATCAGGGCATTGTGTTTCGCATCACCGCCGAGAATCGATTCCAGCGGCGCGCGCCGCAATCCAAAATCTTCCGGGACGATCGTGTAGCTTCGCACCGTTCCATCGCGCAGTTCGGCGACGTTCGTTTCGCCGCCGATTGAAATTTCGTCCATACCGTCCGCGCCGTGCACCACAAAAGCGCGCTTCACTCCCAATTCACCCAACGCCCGCGCCATCAGTTCCGTAAAACTGGCGTCATAAACGCCGGCCACTTGCGCCGAGGCTCCCGCAGGATTCGTCAGCGGGCCCAGGAGATTAAAAACCGTGCGCCCACGTAGCTGGCGCCGCGCTGTCATTGCATGGCGTGTGGCCGCATGCATCGCCGGTGCAAACAGAAACCCAATTCCAATTTCGTCAATCGACTGCGCCACGCGTTGGGGCTCGAGATCAATTCGCACGCCGAGAGCTTCCAGCACGTCGGCAGATCCGCACTGCGAACTGATCGAGCGATTTCCGTGCTTCGCTACGCGGACGCCCGCGCCCGCAACCACAAACGCAGCGGCGGTTGAAACGTTGAACGTGCCCTTGGCGTCGCCGCCGGTACCGCAGGTGTCAACGAGCGGTTCATTTACGCGGGCATGATCCCCTGGAAATATTTTAGTTGCGTGACGCCGCATCGCGGTAGCGAAGCCAACCAGCTCCGCAACCGTTTCGCCTTTAATCTGCAACGCGGAAAGCAGCTCCAAAATCTGCGCATCCGACGCTCGGCCGGACAGAATCTGCTCCATCGCGCCGTCGGCTTCGGCGCGCGACAGAACTACTCCCGCAGAGATTTTCTTTAACGCTTCGTGAATCATCGTGATCGTCCGCGAACGAACTCTTTGGACGGATTGTGCCTACACCGATTAGGACGAGTTTTCGCACTTCTCGCTGTCCATCTTCATTTCCAACGCCACTGGGAACGCCTTGCTCGCACTTGCAGTTGTAGGTAAACTTCTTTGTTTCGATTGCAGGCAAATTCTAGCACTAATGGATGGGCAATGAAGATTCATGAATACCAGGCCAAGGCCATCCTCGCGAAGTTTGGCGTGCCAGTCCCGCGCGGCGAGATGGTCACCAAGAAGGATGAAGCGCGCGCCGCGGCGCAGCGGCTCGGCGCACCCGTGGTCGTCGTTAAAGCGCAAATTCACGCCGGCGGGCGCGGAAAAGCCGGAGGCGTGAAGCTCGCAAAGTCCGCCGACGAAGCTTACTCGAATGCCGAACACATACTCGGAATGAAACTCGTCACGCCGCAGACGGGCGAAGAGGGCCGCATCGTTCACCGGCTTTTGATAGAAGAAGGGCTGGACATCAAGCGCGAACTTTACGTCAGCGTGCTTGTGGATCGCGTAACCGGCATGCCGATTTTCATGGCCAGCGCTTCGGGCGGAATGGAGATTGAGGAAGTAGCGAAAGACCATCCGGAAGCGATTCTGCGCGAGGCGATCGACCCCGCAAGCGGTTTCCAGGCCTTCCAAGCTCGGAAAATCGCATTCGGACTCGGGCTCGCGCCTGAAGTTGTAAACGCTGCCGTTCCATTTTTTCAATCGCTTTACCGCGCATTTATCGAAACGGATGCGTCCATGATTGAAATCAATCCCTGCGTTGTTACCGGCGACGGCCGCCTGGTCGCGCTGGACGCAAAAGTGATTTTTGACGACAACGCGCTGTACCGCCATCCGGAGTACAAAGAATTGCGGGATCTCGACGAAGAGACGCCGCTGGAAGTGGAAGCCTCAAAATTCAAACTCAACTACATCAAGCTCGACGGCACCGTCGGCTGCATGGTCAACGGCGCCGGCTTGGCCATGGCCACCATGGACATCATCAAGCTGAGCGGAGGAAGCCCGGCAAACTTCCTCGACGTCGGCGGCGGCGCTTCGGAAGACCAGGTAAGAAACGCTTTTCGCATTCTGCTGAGCGACCCCAACGTCAAGGCCGTATTCGTGAATATTTTTGGAGGCATCCTCCGTTGCGACGTTCTCGCCAGCGGAGTTGTAAATGCGGCGAAAGAGCTGAGGTTTAAGATTCCGGTCGTGGTGCGAATGGAAGGCACAAACGTCAAGCAAGGCCAGGAAATCCTGCGTAATTCCGGATTGAATTTCACCATCGCGAACGGCATGAAAGACGGCGCCGAAAAAGTGGTGAAGCTCGCTGGAGGTGCGCGATGAGCGTTCTCGTCGGCAAGAACACGCGCGTGCTGGTCCAGGGCCTCACCGGCCGCGAAGGCAGCTTTCACGCGCAACAAATGATTGAATACGGAACGAAAGTGGTTGGCGGCGTCACGCCCGGCAAAGGCGGAACAAAGCACCTTGGCGTTCCAGTGTTTAATACTGTTGCCGAAGCGGTGAAGGCTACACATGCAGATGCTTCCGTGATCTTTGTCCCTCCGCCGTTTGCGGCAGACGCGATTCTCGAAGCCGCGGATGCCGCGGTGCCTCTCGTCATCTGCATCACGGAAGGAATTCCCACGCTCGATATGGTCCGCGTCGCGGCCGTGTTGAAGGATTCCAAGACGCGCCTGATCGGCCCGAACTGTCCGGGGATTATTTCTCCGGGAAAATGCAAAATCGGAATCATGCCTGGTTCGATCCACAGGCTAGGCCACGTCGGCCTTGTCAGCCGCAGCGGCACGCTGACTTATGAAGCCGTAGACCAACTCAGTAAGCTTGGCATCGGCCAATCCACGTGCATCGGGATAGGCGGCGATCCCATTATCGGCACAAGCTTTCTGGATGCCGTGCGCATGTTCAACGAAGATCCCGACACGCACGCCATCGTCTTGATCGGCGAAATCGGCGGCAATGCCGAAGAAGTCGCCGCGGAATACATCAAGAAGCACGTACGAAAGCCGGTGGTCGGCTTCATCGCCGGCCAAACCGCGCCGCCGGGACGCCGCATGGGCCACGCCGGCGCAATCATTAGCGGCGGGCAGGGAACTGCTGCGGACAAATACAAAGCAATGCGCGCCGCTGGGATTCATACGGTGCAGAGCCCGGCGGAAATTGGTCACACGCTGGCAGACGCGCTTGGTAAGACCGGCGGAAAATCGAAAACGAAGTCAAAGGCCGCGCCAAAGAAAAAGTCCGCGGTCAAGACTAAGTCAAAAAAAAGAAAGCGCTAGCAGGCCTTGGGCCGCATTTTTCGACGACAGGGAGAGACAGAATGGCAATCGAGCGAACACTGGCGATTATCAAGCCGGACGCGGTCGGCAGGGGCCTGACCGGCGAAATACTGAGCCGGATTCACGCAGCGGGATTCCACATCATCGTAATCAAGACGCGGCGCCTGACGAAGAGGGAAGCCGAAGGATTTTACGCGGTGCATCGCGAGCGGCCGTTTTTCGAGGAGTTGACCGAATTCATGAGCACGAGCAAGGCAGTCGTAATGGTCCTCGAAGGGGAAAACGCCATCGCGAAATGGCGCGACACGATGGGCGCGACGGATCCGGCCAAAGCTGCTGCCGGCACCATCCGAAAAGAACTTGGCGACAGCATTCAGTTCAATTGCACGCACGGCTCTGACGCGCCGGAAACAGCCGCTTTTGAAATCGGCTACTTCTTTTCAGGCTCGGAGTTGGTTTAGGAATTCCGGGCGGCGAATATCTTCCAGCAAGAAGGGCGCCGCTGATTTATGCCGCCCGCTTATGCCTGCGTCAGTTCTTCGGAAAGTCCGGCGAAGCCTTCACTTCTAGCATTTGCTTGGTGTGCCGTTCGCTGTGCGCCCCGATGAAAAGCAGCCATTCGTAGCCATCCACCGGTCCGAGTGGGCTGTCGGCAACGTGCGCGCGAAGATCCGGGGCCGTTTGCATGTATTCAATGGTTCGCTGGCGGCTTTTCAAGAAGTGCGCGAGCGCTTCCGCGGGAGTCCAACGTCCCGTGGGAACCAGAGGTGGCGGCGCTTGCCGCTTGTTGCTCCGGTCCGGAACCCTTTGGAGGATCAGCGCGTCCATTTTCGCGACGTCGCGGTCGGGCGCACCGGCAGGGGCTTTCATCACCGTGTCCGTCTCATATAGGAACATATAGTCCTCGCCCAGCGCGATGTGTTCGAGCGTTTCGGCCACGGACCACTTGTCCGGCGCAGCCTTGAATTTCCACTGCGCTTCGGAAAGACCCTTGGTGGCTTCCACGATCGCGTCGCGAGTTTGTTCCAGATACTTCACGCCGCGTTCGCGGTCGGCTTGCGTTAGGGCCTGGCCAAACGCGGCTGAGCCCAGGCAAACGGCGGCACACATGATTAGTAGCGCCTTCCTCATTTTGATTTCTCCTGGAGTGGAATCTGGGGTTCGTCCGTTACGATACGCCCTCCTTCGGCGATGTCAACGGTTATCGGGTTGACCGCTGATCGGCGTAAAAGCTCCTCTTCTTGTTCCCATTTTTTCCTTCCGAAAGCTTTCGCGCGGGCAGTCGGGTAGAATAGCGCCCGATGGACTCAGTTCGCGAACTAGGTAAATTCCTGCTCGTCGCCGGCATCGTTCTGGCTGCAGCCGGAGCGCTTTTGATGTCTGGGTCGAAGCTGCCGTTCCGCTTGGGCCGTTTACCCGGAGATATCGTGGTACAGGGCCGCAACGGCGGTTTTTATTTTCCGATTGTGACTTGCATCATTGTCAGCGTGGTCTTGACGGTCTTGATGTGGATCGTAAGTCTTTTCCGTCGCTAACGCCATGAGCCAAGCGAACCTTTTCAACCTGATGCCCGAGCGGCGCGTGTGGAAAGTCAGCGAGCTGAACGCGCGCATATGCCAGCTGCTGGAAACGACGTTGCCGGATATTTGGCTCGAGGGCGAAGTGTCCAACTATCGCCCGGCGCAATCGGGCCATTTGTATTTCACGCTGAAAGACGCGAAGTCGCAAATTCGCTGCGTGTGTTTTCGCGATCAAGTTCGCGGGCTGAAATTTCGGCCGGAAGACGGATTGCACGTCACCGTGCGCGGCGCGCTCAGCGTGTACGAGCCGCGCGGCGAATATCAGATTTACGTCAGCCACATCGAACCCGTAGGCGCGGGCGCGCTGCAACTCGCTTTCGAGCAGTTGAAAAAGCGTCTCGCCGACGAAGGCCTCTTCAACCAGGAAAGAAAAAAGCCGCTGCCGGTGCTGCCACGATGCATCGGAGTCATCACCTCCCCGGCGGGCGCAGCTATTTTCGATGTCTTGCGGGTCCTGAAGCGGCGATTCTCGAACTTATACGTGATGCTCTATCCGGTGCAAGTACAGGGCGACTTGGCGGCGCGCGAAATTGTGGAGGCGCTGCGCCATTTCAGCCGCGTGAAATCCGTGGAAGTAATTATTCTCGCGCGAGGCGGCGGTTCGCTCGAAGACTTGTGGGCCTTCAACGAAGAAATAGTGGCGCGCGCGATCATCGCGTCGGAAATTGCCGTGATTACCGGGGTAGGCCACGAGAGCGATTTCACTATTGCGGATTTTGTTGCCGATGTCCGCGCTCCCACGCCCTCCGCCGCGGCGGAAATTGTGGTGCGTTCGCGCCAGGAATTCGAGGACCATCTCGGCGAGCGCTACCGGCATCTGGTGCAGCAAATGCGCTACCGGCTCTCGCAATTGCGGCATCGCTCCCGCGATTTGCAAACCCATGGCGCCTTCCGCCAGCTCGAATTCCTGGTGCGGCGCCGCCGGCAGTTGGTGGACGAACTGTCGTCATCTCTCGCCGTCGGTCTGAGGGAAAAGCTTGTGGCTTCGCGGCAACGTCTTGCTCAAGCGAGCACTCGCATCGCTTCGTTCGACCTTCGAAGCCGTGGGCACGTAATCCGACGCCGCATCGAACGCGTGCAAAACGCGTTGCAGGTGGCGCTGAACCGTGTCGTCTTGCGCAAACGCCGCCGGTTTACTGCCGCGCACGTGCAATTTGCCGCCCTCGATTTGCGCGCGCGCGTGGGGCGCTTGCGCCGCAAGCTCGACCAGCGCTCCACAGAACTGCAAGCGCGTTTGCTGCACGCGCTGGTGACCAAGCGCCGCCGACTGGAAGCCGCGGCGTTGCAGCTTGAAGAGCGCAGCCCGTTCCAACTCCTCGAACGCGGTTACGCCATCGCTTACGACGCTACTGGAAAGGTGTTGCGCTCGCCGGACCAAGTCGCGCTGGGCGACGACATCTCAGTGCGCATAGCCCGCGGCGAGCTCGGCGCCACCGTCCGGAAGAAAAAAATATCGGAATCGTAATCTCGGCGAGCTATTCCTCATCAGACGAGCTGCTTACTTTCAGCACGGCGAGGAATGCTTCCTGGGGAATGTCCACGCGGCCAACGCGTTTCATGCGCTTCTTTCCCTCTTTTTGTTTTTCGAGGAGCTTGCGCTTGCGCGAGATGTCGCCGCCGTAGCATTTGGCGATCACGTTCTTGCGAATAGCGCTGATGGACTCGCGGGCGATGATGCGGCTGCCGATGGCGGCTTGAATAGCGATCTCGAACATCTGCCGGGGGATTAGCTTACGCAGCCGGGATACGAGGTCGCGTCCGCGATCGTAGGACAGGTCGCGATGGCAAATAATCGTCAACGCGTCCACAGGTTCGCCGCCCACCAGCACGTCGAGTTTCACGAGATCCGACTCGCGGTATCCGGACAAGTGATAGTCGAGCGAAGCGTAGCCGCGCGAAACGCTCTTCAGCCGGTCGTAAAAATCCAGCACGATTTCGTTCAACGGCATCTCGTAGGTGAGCATGATGCGCGTGGGCGAGAGGTACTCGAATTTCTTCTGCACACCCCGCTTCTCTTCGCAAAGCGAAAGCACGCCGCCCACGGATTCCTCGGAAGTGATGATCATCGCCGTCAGAATGGGCTCTTCGATTTTCTGAATGGAAGTGGGCGGAGGAAATTTCGTGGGGTTATCCACTTCCAACACATCGCCGGCCGTTGTGGTGATGCGGAATTCCACGCTCGGCGCGGTGGTGATCAAATCGATGCCGAACTCGCGCTCCAGGCGTTCCTGCACGATCTCCATGTGCAGCAGCCCCAGGAACCCGCAGCGAAATCCAAATCCCAGCGCGGTGGAATTTTCCGGCTCGTAGAAAAAGGCAGCGTCATTAAGCTGCAATTTTCCCAGCGCATCGCGCAGCAATTCGTAATCGCTCGCGTTCACGGGAAACAGCCCGGCGAAAACCATGGGCTTAATGGCTTCAAAGCCCGGGAGCGGAGGAGCAGGACGGTCTGCTTCGATGACGGTGTCGCCCATGCGCGCATCAGCCACGCGCTTGATGTTGGCGACGACAAAACCGACGTCGCCCGCGGCAAGCTCGTCCAAGGCGACTGGTTTGGGAGTAAGCGCGCCGAGCGTCTCCACTTCATAGACTTCGTTATTGGCGCAGAGGCGAATCTTCATGCGCGGCGCGATGCGGCCTTCCATCACGCGCACCAGAACGACGGCCCCACGGTAAATGTCGAACCACGAATCAAAAATCAGAGCGCGCAGCGGGGCATCGGACGACCCCACCGGCGGAGGCACGTGTTTCACAATCGCTTCGAGAACGTCCTCGACGCCTTGGCCGCTCTTGGCGCTGATGAGCAGCGCATCTTCGGCCGGAATTGCCAGAACATTTTCGATTTGTTCCTTGGCGTATTCGGGCTGGGCGGCAGGCAAGTCAATTTTGTTGATGACCGGAATGATGGTGAGATTGTGGCGCGACGCAAGAAACGCGTTGGCGACCGTTTGCGCTTCCACGCCTTGGCTTGCATCCACTACCAGCAGCGCCCCTTCGCACGCGGACAGTGCGCGCGAAACTTCGTAAGAGAAATCCACGTGCCCGGGCGTGTCGATCAAATTCAGCCGGTACTCGTGTCCGTCTCGTGCGGTGTAATGCAAGCGGATGCTTTTCGCTTTGATCGTGATTCCGCGCTCGCGCTCGAGATCCATGGAATCGAGGACTTGCGCCGTCATTTCGCGCTGGGTGAGCGCACCCGTCAGCTCGAGCAGACGGTCGGCCAGCGTGGATTTGCCGTGGTCGATGTGCGCTATGATGCAGAAATTCCGGATGAACTGGGGATCCATGGCTCTTTTTGCGTCGACTACGCCCGCGTAAAGCGCGATTGTAAGCGCGCGCCCATCGCGTTCTTCAAACTATCGAGTCTGCCATAGATTTACAAGTCCGGCCACCGCCAAGAGCCGGCAGGGAAGCGTCCGCCGAAAATCCCCAGCTAGAATTGCACAAACGAAAGCTCCGTCCATTGGATCTTGGCTCGTACCCGATTCGGGCGAGACAAGAACAAGTTGCTTTGCTCTTGGTACCATGGTACATATGTACCATGAACAAGGTAAACAATCATCCAGTCATTGAAGTGGAACGAGTCCAAACCGGCGTGCGCCTGGAGAAACGGCTGTTAAAGGTATTGAAAGCCGTTGCGGAATTGAAAGACATGTCGCTGGGAGATTTGCTGGAAGGCGTCGTGCTCCACGCGTTTGAAGGTCAGGCTCCTTTTTCCGCGCAAACGCTGAAAGAGATCGAGCAGTTCAAGAAGCTCTACGGATTGACGCTAAAGGCATCCGACAGCCATCAATTAAAGGAGCGACGCAAGTGAAAGCCATCTTAATCGGAGTCTGTATGTTGTTGTTGGGAGCGATCGCGACCGTCGCCTACTACCATCTGCGCTCGCCGCACGCGCCGAAAGGGCCGGTCGTGCATGTCGAAAATGGATTTGAATTTACCGCCCATGGCCCATACAAGACCGTGGCTCCGCTATTCGGTGCGTTTGTAGAACGTGCCTGGGCGGGAGAAGATTGGACTCCGGAGTTTCTGTACCCCTCGCCTCCGAGCGACACTTTTGGAGAAGTCTTCACTATCGCTCATGGCCATCGGCGGAGTACCTGGGTAAACACCGCGCTTGACTTAGAATCAGGACACGTTCAATACGTGTACGTGATCCCAGAAGCCCAAGCGGTGCTGATCGATATTCACCTCGAACAAAAAGATTCTTCAACCACAGGTGTAAAAGTTGTGTACCAGCGCACGGCCTTGGATCCCAGGCTCAACGGCCACATAAGCGAGCTGGGCGAGAAAGATCGAGGCATGGGCAAAGAGTGGGAGACAGCAATAGACACTTATTTGCGGACGAGTGCTGCGCAACGATGAAGCCACAAAGTTTCCTGCGATAGAACCCACCACGTTCAATCGGCGATAAAGCCACGCAGCATTACCCCCCCAAAATATTGAACCCCAAGCTATCGGAAATAACTCACGGATTGCCTCGGCGAGCCCATTGACGTAGGCTGTAGAGAGTTTCGGGTTCCCTTCGCCCGTCGGGATCTAACCTGTAATTATCAGTGGAGTTCACCGGCGCCAACTTGTGCCGAACAGTGCTCAATAAGAAAGTCTGGATTCCAATTTAAGTTTGCAATACATTTCCATACCCGCGAGCTGGGAGCGGGATTGGCCGGAATGCACACTAAATTCGCATGATAAAGAAAATCGCGCTGACCTCACCGGAAGCTTCCCATTGATCACCCTGTTCGAGACCGCGGAGCCCGAGAAGTCTAAAATCCCGTTAATCCTGGGGTACAGCCTGTCAATCGGGTGCCTGATATGGGTGCTGCACGACTTCCATATTGTCCAGGCAATGAAGGAGCTTTCAAACGTAGACTGGAAATGGGTGCTGATCGGTATGGGCTTCGATGTATTGAGCTACGGCATGCAAGCGATACGCTGGAAATTCTTGCTGACGCCCTTCAGAAAAGTGCCCCTCACGCATGCAATTCGAGCGGTGTACGCGGGACTCTTCGCCAATCTCGTTTTTCCCTTGCGGCCGGGAGAGCTGCTTCGTTGCTATCTCATTTCCGATTCCGAAGAAATCAGCATCGGGCGCGTGCTCGGGTCGGTGGGAGTAGAGCGACTGATCGATCTCGTAATCGCCACTGCTTCGCTGGCGGTCGTTTCGCTGATGGTAGATTTGTCCACGCAGGCACGGCGGGTCCAGCGCGTAGCGGACATACTCGGAGTCGTGACTCTCGTCTTGCTGGCCATCATCGTGGTGATGATTTTTTACCTGGAGGTAAGGCTCGGCAAGGATCCTACGCTGGGAACAACGGGACGGCACCCTCTCCCCGGGAAAATGATGCGGGCCCTTCTTGGGTTGCATGCTATGGGAACCGCGCCAAGCTTTTATCCAGCGGTGCTTGCGTCTCTGTTCATACCGTTATGCCAGGTGATGGGCCTGTGGGCCATGATGAAGGGATATCACCTTACGCTGCCCTTCCTTGCCGCAATCGTCGTCCTGCTGATCATCAATCTGGGCGTCTCGTTGCCCAATGCTCCCGCGAACATCGGCGCCTACCAATTTTTTTGCGTGCTGGGCCTCAGCGTTTTTAATGTCGAGAAAACAACGGCGACGGGCTTCTCGATTTTCGCCTTTCTAGCGCTCACGATTCCGTTTATCTTCCTGGGATTTGCGGCGCTTTTGCGCAGCGGGCTATCGCTTAAGTCCATGCGCGAGACCGTAACCCATCTGCCCAGCGGGGCAAGTAGGTCCGCGCAATGCCCGAGCTAGCATCCCGTCCTTTACAAAAAACCTGACATTAGACCGTTTTTCTTTGCACTCCTCCTCGGATTTGATTGTGAGAGCGGGCCGCCGTCCGTTATATAGTGGTATTTCGGTCGTGCGCAGAATTGGTGTCGATGGCGGATTTCGGAACGACGGCATTTAGCGGACTTTCCCAGCAAGCCCGCGAAGCTCTTAACACGCGCGGACTCCCATGGCTCAGGATTTAAACAAACATCTCGACCGGGCTCGACGCAACCTCGAAAAGAACAAGCTCCGCGAGGCCGTGACTGAGTACCAGGCCGTCCTGGACGAGGCCCCCGCTCATCAAGAAGCTCTGCAAGCTCTGGCCGATATTTACACCCGCCTCAACGAACCGTCCGTAGCCGCGCAATATTATGGGATTCAGTTTGACCGCTTAATCGAGGCGGGTGACGGCGCGAAAGCTTCGGCGGTTTTTGTGCGGTTTCTTCGCTCCTTCCCACAGCCTGCCGACCGCCTGATGCGTTATGGCACCTTGCTCCAAAAGCAGAACCGCCCCTCGGAAGCCATCGAACAGTTCGGATTGGCCGCCGAGCTCTTTCAGCAACAAGGGCAGGGGATCGAGGCGCTGGCTTGTTATGAAAGCATGGCCGTGCTCGACCCTGAGAATCCGGCGCGCCATGCGGTTCTCGGCGAACAAGCCGAGCGCTTGAAGCACGCGGACATGGCTTCGCGAAGTTATCTGCGCGCCGGGCAGCTCATACAAGCAGCCGGCTCGCTCGATGCGGCGCTCGAATACTTTGGCCGCGCTCACCAGCTTTCTCCTCAAGATCGCAGCGGCACGCTGCTCTTCGCCGAAGCCAAGCTGCGAAAAGGTGACGCCGAAGGCGCTGTGATGCTTCTCGATCCGATATCCTCAACCACGAGCGACGCAAATTTCCTGGCGCTTTACGGGGAATCGCTTCTTCGCACCGGAAGACTGGATCGGGCGCAGGAAGTCTTTGAGTCGTATTACAGACAAAAACCCGATAGTTTCGGGAAACTATTTGAAGTTGCCGGAGGATATCTCCACGCCGGCCAGGATGCGAAAGCGGCGCTGCTGTTGATGCAGACCAAGGAATGGATGCGCGCGACCCGCAAGGAAGTGGAGCTTTCCGAACAGATGGACAGGCTCGCGATGCAGTACCCTGCTTCCATTGCATTGTCGGAAGTTGTCGCGCGGCTTTACGAAGAGCTGAATCGCGAAACAAAATATTTTGACGCCTTGGTGCGCCTCTTTGATTTATATCTCGCAGCCGGCCAGATGAAAGAAGCTTGCGACGCGCTGGACCGTCTCGTGGATATCGACCCGTACGATTATCGCAACCAGGAGCGCATCGCGAAACTGGAAGGCAAGGTCGATCCGGCGTTCTTGCAAAACATTCTCGCGCGCGCGGCCAAAGCCGCCACCGTTTCCACTCGCACCGACGGCTTTACCGGCGCCGGAAGAGATCCATCCGAGAACTCGGGGTCCGTACCCGAAGAGGTACGCGCGCAGCAGGCGCTGGAAGATCTCGTGGTGCAGGTCGAGATTTTTCTGCAGTATTCCTTGCAAATGAAGGCCGTCGAGCGGCTGGAACGTATCGCCGAACTATTTCCGGGCGAAGAAGAAAAAAACGAGCGCTTACGCACGCTCTACGAGCGCGCGAATTGGTGGCCCAAAGGTGCTCCGCGAAAGGCTGGTACGAAACCGGCTGTGCCGGTCGCTCCAGCCGCAGAGCCGGTGAGCATTCCTTCCGTGGTGGCGCCCACGGCCGCGGAAACTCATCGTGACCTCGCCGCCATTGCCGAGATCAATCGGCTGATGTACCGCCAGCCGACACCGCAGGAAGTTTTATCAACCACTTCTTCTGAAATCGGAAAGCATCTTCACGTCTCGCGCTGCCTGGTTGCGGTGGGAACTCCGGGTGAAGGGCCGCAAGCCACCGCCGAGTATTCGGCTGCCGGGCTCCCATCCATAGGGGCTTCTCGAATATTGAGCATCGTCGGATTATTGTCGAAAGTATCGCCGGATTCTCTCGGTGGAGTTGAACTGCAGGCCGCCAGCACTCCCGCGCTGCGAGAATTGGGACTGGAGTCGGCGTTGGGCGTTTTGCTGACAGACAAGGAAACCCAAGCGCCGTCCGGAGCCCTGCTGGTTGGGGACGCGAAAGCGAGAAAATGGAAACCGAACGAAAGTTTTTTTCTTCAAGCCGTGGGCGACCAGCTTGTCCTTTCGGTAAGTCACACCCGTTTGAGGTCGCTGGTCCGTTCGCTCGCGGTCGCCGACCAAAAAACCGGGCTGCTGAATCGTGGGTCCTATATTGATTGCCTGCTCGCTGAATCCAATCGCGCTCGGGCGCAAAATAGTCCCCTTTCGCTCGTGATCATCCACATCGATCGTGGTGGCGAACTGCTGCGCCAGCATGGCGACGCCTCCGTCGAAAGCTACATCGAACAACTCGCGCGCACGCTTTCTTCCGCCGTTCGTCAGACCGACGTCGCGGTGAAATATACCGCCTGGTCCCTGGTGTTTATTTTGCCGGACACTTCGCTGGAGAGTGCCCGGACTCTCGCCGAAAAGCTTCGGCAAGTCGCCGCCACAGCGCGGCCTTCCTGGGGTGAGTCGGATCTCACTATCAGCGCGGTCGTCGCCGAATCTTCTTCGCGTCCCGGAGACGAATCCGAAGATCGCGTCACCGAATGGATTAATCGCGCCGAAGCCGGCCTGGAAGAAGCCCGCCAGCGCGGCGGCAACACACTCGTTTCTCTTGCTACTCCATGAAAATGCTACTCCACAAAAATGAGGTGAAATGTTCATAACGGATGCCGTTATCTTGCAGGGAGCCCGCACGCCAATGGCGCGCTACATGGGCGCGTTCGAGAATACCAGCGCGATCGAACTGGGCGCCGCGGCTGGGCGGGAAGCTGTCCGCCGCGCGGGCACCGACCCTGCCGAATTCGATCACGTGATTTTTGGCAACGTGATGCAAACCAGCGCGGATGCTCTCTACGGGGCGCGCCACGTGGGACTGAAAGCCGGGCTGCCGATTGAAACTCCTGCTGTCACCGTGAATCGTTTGTGCGGCTCAGGCATGGAATCGATCACGCAAGCCGCGCAGCGAATTTTGCTGGGCGAGGCGAAGCTGATCCTGGCGGGCGGCATGGAAAATATGTCGCAGTGCCCGCATGTGATTCGTGGCGCTCGCGCCGGATTTCGTTTGGGCGAAGGTAAGCTCGAGGATTCGCTTGTGTCGGGACTGTACGATACGTATTGTGGCTTCAGCATGTCCGACACTGCGGAAAATCTTGCCGCGGAGCAGGGAATCACTCGCGTTGCATCCGATGAGTATGCTTTGCGCAGCCAGCAAGCTGCGGAAGCGGCCGTGCGCGACGGTCGCATGAACGACGAAATCGTTCCGGTAGAAGTGAAGAAAGGCAAGAAGACCGTCACGGTAACCGAAGATGATCACCGGCGTCCGGAAACAACCATGGCGATTCTGCAGGCGCTCCCGCCGGCCTTTCGCAAGGAAGGCATCGTAACTGCCGGCAATGCCAGCGGGATCGTGGACGGCGCAGCCGCTGTTGTTGTGACGCACGCAAAAATTGCGAAAGAACGCGGATGGAAACCGCTGGGCCGCATTGTCGGCTGGGCCACGGCCGGAGTTCCTCCGCAAATCATGGGCATCGGCCCAGTGCCCGCGATCCAAAAAGCGCTGGCGCTGGCGGGACTCAAGCTGGAACAAATGGACCTGATCGAAGTGAACGAAGCTTTCGCCGCACAGTATCTCGCGGTGGAGAAAATTCTGAAACTTCCGCGGGATAAAACCAATGTGAACGGCGGCGCAATCGCGCTCGGCCATCCGTTAGCCGCCAGCGGAACGCGTCTCGTGCTGACTCTTCTTCTCGAACTGCGCCGGCGCAGCGCGCGTTACGGGATCGCAGCCGCGTGTATCGGCGGAGGCCAGGGAATCGCCGTCATCGTCGAAGCGCTTGCCTGAACCGCTCGCTCCTGCACAATCACACCTGATTCAGTTATCATGGCGGGGCTGCAATGCGTCATTATTTGCCGGGGAAATGATGGCTTACGAAAATTCGGTGTTTCGCGTAAACGATTGGATTGGGCGAGTCACGTTCCATCGCCTGCGCGCCTGCGACGAAAAATGGCCGGCGAAATTTCAGGGGCGCTGGTAATGGCCGGGGCGTTCAAACCCTCCACAACTCGCGGTGAACTCAGCGCGGCGGGCTTGTACTTCGGAATTGTCGTCAGCCAATTTAATAACTTCATCACTGACAGGCTGCTTGCCGGTGCGCTGGACGCGCTGGAACGCTCTGGCGCCGGAGAAAAACAAATCGAGATCGTGCGCGTCCCTGGATCTTTCGAAATTCCGATCGTCGCTAAGAAACTGGCCGCCGCGGGTCACTTCGATTCGATCGTCTGCATCGGATGCATTCTCCGCGGAGAGACTTCGCATTATGACGTCGTCGTGTCCGAGACGGCTCGCGGGATTCAGCTCGCCCAGCTTGATTCCGGAGTGCCGTTGATTTTCTGCGTGTTGACCTGCGACACGCTCGAGCAAGCTATCAATCGCGCCGGTTTGAAAAGCGGAAACAAGGGTTATGAGTCCGGGCTTGCCGCTGTCGAGATGGCTCACCTTTCGCGCAAACTCTCTAAAAACTCCGCTCGCAGCGCAACCCGCGTGCGTCCCCGTCGATGACACTTCGCCGTAAATCACGCGAGTTTGCGCTGCAAATGTTGTTTGAGTGGGACGTGACGCAGCAGAAGGCCACGCGCGTGGAGCAGCTTTTCTGGAAATCGGCCCGCGCCGCGGATTCCACGCGAAAATTCGCGAATCAGCTTTTCGAAGGCGCCATCGCCGAAGCCGAACTAACCGATAAGCTCGTTCAAAAGCTGTCGGAAAACTGGAAGCTGGAGCGCCTAGCGGCCGTGGATCGAAGTATTTTGCGTCTGGCGATTTATGAACTGCGCTTCGGTACCGCTCCGCCCAAAGTCGTGATCGACGAGGCCCTGGAGCTCGCCAAGAAATTCTCTTCCGCCGACGCGCCTTTATTCTTGAATGGAATCCTGGACGCTGCGTACAAAAATCTCGAAGCCTAAGCCCAAAATATCAAGCTTCGATCTCGCCCTCAAATACACGCACTGCGGAGCCGCTTACTTTCGGAGTCAGCCGCCCGCGTTCAGCTGCAATTTCTACGTGTATCTCGCTAGGACGCCCCATTTCCACTCCCTGCGTGATCGTCAACCCTTCCGAAGCGCGCAATTGCCCGTGCTGCACCAGATATGCCCCGAGCGAGCCGCCTGCCGAGCCGGTCGCCGGATCCTCGATGATTCCCCACGGAACCATGCCGCGCGCGAACACTCGACCGTGGCCGCCCAACGCAAAACAATAGGCCATTGTACCGCCGCTAGAAATCAGATGAGCCAGAGCGCGCATATTCATATGAATTCGCGGGAGCACGCTTCGCCGGCTCACCGGCACCATCAAGTTCGAAATTCCCGTGCTCACGAATTCGAGCGGCAGCGAAGCCGCCAAATCGCTCGGTTTCAATCCAAGTGTCTCCGCTAGTGCCGCGCGTGTGAAACGAGCGCGTTTAAAACTCGCGGGCTTCTGCGTCATCGTCACACGCACCACCCGCCCATTGTGAAACGTGAACTCCACCGGCAAAATTCCCGCGCCCGTCTGCTGCAGTATGTGCACACTTCCTTCGGAGGCGGGCACCACGCCCAGCTCAGCAAGAAGAAACCACGTGCCGATCACCGGATGGCCCGCCAGCGGCAATTCGCGCGTGGTGGTGAAGATGCGCAAGCGTGCCAGCGCGCGATTGTTCGTCGGCTTCTGAATGAAGACTGTTTCCGAAAGATTCATCTCGCGAGCAATGGTTTGCATCTTCGCGGTCGAAAGGCCGTCGCCGTCCGTAACCACCGCGAGCGGATTCCCCGCAAATCGCTTCGTTGTAAAAACGTCCAGCGTGTAAAGTCGCCGCTTCATGGCTCTGCCTTCTGCCCCCTCGGGCGTACAGCTTTTCAATTTACAAGCGTTCTAGTTCGACTCGCGTCCGCTCGTTTCGCACGTTGCCCGTGTTCAGAGTGGTTTTCGGCTCCAGGAGAACCACTTCAACTTCTTCATCCGCGACCGGAAGATGGTCCACGCCCTTCGGCACGATAATGAATTCGCCGGGCGCTACCGCGACTTCGCGATCGCGGAATTTCATGCGCAGCTTTCCTTTGATCACCAGGAAAAGTTCGTCTTCGTTCTCGTGATGGTGCCACACGAACTCACCGGTGAACTTCACCACCTTCACGTAAGAATCGTTCAGCTCGCCGACGATTTTCGGGCTCCAGGGTTCTCTCACCTTTGATAACTTGTCTTTCAGATTGACCACTTCCATGTATTCGCTCCTTTAGTGCAGCACCCTAGCGCAATTTTGGTTTCACTTTCAACGAAGCCGTTTAACCAGCGCACAAACTTCGTCCAGAACCCGGCGTGTAGTTTCCGGCCGGGTCGTCTCTGCATAAATCCGCAACATATGCTCCGTCCCTGACGCTCGCACCATCGCCCAGCCGATGTCGCCGAGATACACCTTCACTCCATCGAGATCCTCACGGCGAGTGATCGCCCAGTCAAGAAATTTCGAAAATTGTGGGTCGGCAAAATGGCTCAATGCCTTTTTCTTCTGTGCATCTGTGACGACCAGGTCCACTCTCCCGTAATAGTGTTCGCCGAATTCCCGCTGAAGCATGGCAACCAATTCGCCGAGGCGTTTGCCGTGCCAGGCCATCACCTCGGCAAGCAGCAGCGCACTCACCGTCGCATCGCGTTCCGGCAAATATAGCTTGGTGCCGATCCCGCCGCTTTCTTCGCCGCCCAACAGAATGTCGCTCTCGAGCATACGGTCGCAAATGTATTTGAACCCGATCGGCGTTTCCCACACTTTGCGCCCGAAATGCGCGGCGATCTTATCGATCATTTTTGTGGTGGAAAATGTCTTGGCCACATCGCCGGTCAGCTCGCGCGTTCCCGCCAGATGCCACAGCAGAATCGAGAAAATTTGGTGCGGTGTAATGAATGTCCCGTCGCTGTCCATTGCGCCGATGCGGTCGGCGTCCCCGTCGAAAGCGAATCCCGCGTCAAATTTGCCTGCACGCAAAGCCTGGCGCAGCGCTTCGACGTGCGGTTCGATGGGCTCGGGGTTCACCCCTCCGAAAAGCGGGTCTCGCGTACCGCGAATTTCCTCGCATTCAATTCCGTTGCGGCGGAAAAGTTCGCTCAACAAGCCGCGCCCCGCTCCATGCATGGGATCAATGAGGAACCGGAATTTCGCTGCACGTATTCGGTCCCAGTCAACCAGCCCGGCAAGAGTTTCCAGATACGGCGTGCGCACGTCGAGAGAACGAATCAGCTCTTTGCGCGGCGGGAGCGGAGGCACGCCGTGGTGCAGAACTGTCGCCAGTTCCGCCTCAATCTGCGCAACAATCGCCGGCGAAGCAGAACTGCCGTAGCTCGCCTTGAATTTCATCCCGTTCCAGCGAAATGGATTGTGGCTCGCGGTGATTTGGATTCCCCCAGCCGCGCCGCGCATGCGCACCAGCAGCGAAAGCGCGGGCGTGGGACACGCGTCGGTAGCCAGCGACACCGGCGTACCCGCAGCTGAAATAGTCTCGGCAACGACTTGCGCAAACTTCTCCGAACCGAAGCGGGTGTCGAATCCCACCAATATTTCCGCTCCCGGTTTTTCCGCGCGGACCGCGTAACGCGCGATCGCATGCGCCAACGTCCGCACGTTTTCGTACGTCACCTCGTCGGCGATGACCCCGCGCCAGCCGTCCGTGCCAAATTTAATTTGCGCCACGGTTCAGAGTATAAGCGATGGATTTTGCGCCGGAAAGGAAGTGTTGCGGAGCCGCGCCAAAAATAACCAGCCAAAATGGGAAAGTGCCGTCCGCGCACGGATTACAGCAGGCGTTTTAGCTTCCGCTCCTCGAGCCACTTCACTATTCGCCCCACGTCTTGCGATCGTTCGCGCGGACACAAAAGAATGGCGTCATCGGTCTCGACCAGCACCACGTCCCGTACGCCAATCGCGGCGACGAACTTCTTCGGGCTCCAGAAATAGTTTCCGCTCGCGTCGATTGAAAAAAACGGCCCGGCAGAAACGTTCGCAGCCGGTTTCGGAGCAAGCAGCTCGTACACCGCGGCCCAAGAACCGATATCGCTCCAGCCCACGCGTGCCGGAATCACGCAAACCCGGGCGCTCGGCCCATCCGTGGGTTTCCGCGCTCTAGTCCCACTGGAACGCAACTGCGTCGCCGGCTCCATCACTGCGTAATCCACCGAAATATTTTCAAGGCGCGGATAAATTCGCCGCAGCACGGACGCATACCCCGATGTACCGATGGTCTCGGCGAGCCCGTCGAGCGCAGCGTGCGTCGCGGGAAGAAATTGCTGCAAGTTCTCCAGAAAGGTCGAGGCGCGCCAGAAGAACATTCCCGCGTTCCACAGATATTTTCCCGATGCCACATATCTACGCGCGGTGGGCGGTTTAGGTTTTTCAGTGAAACGGCGCACGGCAAAAGCAGCCACTCCGCGCGGCCGAGCGACGAGGCCGCTGCGCTCGATGTATCCATAACCCGTTTCCGGCCGCGTAGGTGGAATTCCAAGTACCACCAAATTTCCCGGGGTGCTCGCCAGATCCAACGCCGCGCGTATAAGTTTGCGATACGTCGGCGCGTCGGCAATGTAGCTGTCGGCGGGAAGCACAGCCATGACAGCGTCGCCATGTTTACGCGCAAGGTGAATCGCCGCGAGCCCGATGGCAGCGGCCGTGTTGCGCCCAACAGGCTCAGCTAATATGTGCGAAGAAGGTACGCCGCGCAGTTCTTGCCGCACTCCGGCTGACTGTTCCGCGTTCGTCACCACCCAAAAATCACGCAACGAAACGATCGGCTCCAATCGCGCAACAGTTTCGCGCAACATGGTTTCGTTTCCGGCGATGTTTAGAAGTTGTTTGGGAGTGCGCGTGCGGCTGCGCGGCCAGAACCGCGTGCCGCGTCCCCCGGCGAGAAGCACCGCGCACATACGAATAGACACACTTCTTTCCGTATTTTTCCGAGCGCCACTCATGGATGCACCAGCCGCGACCATTGCTCTTTGTCGATCCCTTGGCTCGCCAGATGTTTCTCCAATCCGGCGAGATCATCAGGCACGTAAGTCCGCAAAAGCTCCGAGCGAGAATGTGGTTTTAATTCATACGCGCTCAGCGCCGCAGGAATCAGCCAGACCTGAGCAGGTCCGTACTTCGAATGCTCGCTGCCCCAGTGAATTTCGCCGCTGCCTTCCAGAAAGATCAAAAGTTCGAAGCGCCCGAGCCGTGCACTCTGAATAACGCTCTTCTCAAATTCCCACTTCTCTGCCACAAAATACCGGCACGCCGCAAAGTATGTCGTAGTCACTGAATTGCGCTCGATTCGAACCGGCTCGATCTTTCCGCCGATTTGTTTGCCGAACCGCATCACTTCCAGCGCCTTTTCCACGTGCAAAGCTCGCGCCTGCCCCTTCGCGTCGCGCCGATTGTAATCGTACACGCGATAGGTAATGTCCGAGTGCTCCTGGATCTCGCACAGGACCAGCCCCGGCCCAATCGTATGCGCCGTACCGGCGGGAACAAAAATCGCCTCCCCTGCGTGTAAAGGAATGTGCTCCAAACAATCTTCCGCCGAACCGTCGGCTATCGCGCGCCGGAATTTCTCCTGATCCACGCCGGCCTTCAGTCCCACCATCACTTCCGCGCCACCGCGAGCGCGCATCGCGTACCACATTTCCGTTTTGCCGCGCCCCCCGGCAGCCTGTTCATGCCGCGCAGCATAATCATCATCCGGATGAACCTGCACCGAAAGCTTGTCTTCCACAAACAGAAATTTCACCAGCAGCGGGAACGAACCGTGGTCGCGCTCAGATGTTCCCTTCCATTCGGCTGGCATTTCTCGCCACGCGTCAACCAGCTTCTTGCCGGCGTAAGGCCCCGTGGCAAAGACGCAATCGTTTCCAGTGAGCCACGCTTCGCCAAGCGGCTCCGTCAAATTCGATTTTTCAGGAAAGAAAGGCGCCAGAGAATGAGCGCCCCAGGGACGCGGGCTGAAAATCGGTTCCAGCCGCGCCGGACAAAGGTTCACGCCGCACTGCCGAAGAAGCGCCGCATCCTGCTGAGGCCCTCTTGGATTCGCTCCATCGACGTCGCATAAGAAATACGAATGTGTCCGGGCGCGCCAAATGGTTCGCCCGGGACCACGGCAACATGTTCGCGTTCCAGGAGTTGTTTGGCCACCGCCACATCGTCCGGCATTTGCTTGTTGAAATGCGCGCTGACGTTGGGGAACGCGTAGAAAGCGCCGTGCGGCGTGGCACAAGTAATTCCCGGAATGGCGCGCAAGCCCGCCAAAATGCCTTCCCGGCGGCGCGCATACTCGGCCAACATGGTTACGACTGTATCCATGCTTCCGCGCATCGCTGCCAGGGCCGCGTACTGCGTGATCGAATTCGGATTTGAAGTGGACTGGCTTTGCAGTTTCGCCACTGCGTCCACCAGCGGCTTCGGCGCCAAAACGTATCCCATACGCCAACCGGTCATTGCAAAAGTTTTTGAGAATGAACCGGCGATAATCGTATGGTCTTTCGATCCCGCCACGCTCGCTATCGAAAATGGTTTCGCTTCGCCGTAGGTAAAATGCGAATAGCACTCATCGGAAAGCAACCAAACGTGGCGCCGCTTGCAAACGTCCAGAATCTTCGCAAATTCGTCAGGCGGAATCACCGCGCCGGTGGGATTGTTCGGAGAATTCACCATCACCATGCGCGTTCGCGGGGTGATTGCCTTCTCCACTTCCGCAGCGCGCAAAATAAACTCGTCTTCCGCGCGCGTGGGCACGACAACTGGCTTCCCGCCCGCATACTTGATGATATCGGGATAGCTAACCCAATAAGGCGCGCCGATGACGACTTCATCGCCTGAATTAACCAGCGCGCAAATCGCATTGAAGATTGCGTGTTTTCCGCCGGTGTTCACCACGCACTTCGCCGATTGATAGGACGAGCCCAACTGTGCGGCATGCCAGTCGCAAATAGCTTGTCGCAGCGGCGCAATGCCGAATACCGGGGTGTACTTCGTCCGGTTTTCTTCCAGCGCCTTGATCGCCGCGCGCTTAATGTGCTCCGGCGTCGGGAAATCCGGCTCTCCGGGACCGAAGTCGGCCACGTCAATTCCCTGCGCCTTCAGCCGCTCCGCCTCCTGCAGCACCACCATCGTTTGCGAAACGCTGATGCGATTCACGCGATCAGCAAGGTGGAAAGCTTCCTCCATTTTTCTCCCTGTGGCAGGTTCCATTAGGCGTCCTCTTTGCTCACTTTCGCGCGCAGCCGCTCCGCTACCATCGGCGGCACCAGATCTTTCACCGGGCCGCCCAGCCGCGCAAGTTCTTTCACCAGCCGCGAACTCAAATAGCTGTACTGCTGTGCCGGCAACATGAACACAGTTTCAACTGACGGCTCGATATGGCGGTTCATCATCGCCATCTGCAGCTCATACTCGTAGTCCGAAACGGCGCGGATTCCGCGAACGATTACCCGCGCGTTCTTGGTGCCGGCGTATTCCATCAGCAATCCGTCGAACACGTCCACTTCCACGTTTTTCCAATCGAAGGTCACCGCTTCCAGCAGCTCGATGCGTTCTTTCACCGCGAACAGGGGATCTTTTTCCATGTTGTGCGCAACGGCAACGATCAGCTTGTCAAAAATCATCGCGCCGCGCGCAATCAGATCGAGGTGGCCGTTCGTAACCGGGTCGAATGAGCCCGGATAGATGGCGATCACTGGTTTATTGCCTTCAGAAGCCATTCCGTGCGCCATTCTAACCCACATCTTCGCGCGCTGCCGCGACAAAAATCCCTGCTGCAAAATTGTCCCTCCAAGGATCGCTTGATCCACCCTTAAAACGTCTCCCGCAGCCATCGGAGTCTGAGGCACTCTCCGCCGAGCCGGTCGTGGACGCGCAAAGACGCTCGAAAACCATTGAGCCTCCATAACTGCCATTCAGTAGTACTTTCCAGCCGTTGGCTGCATCAGATTTGACCAAGGCGACTAGAATGGTCGTGTATTAACATGCTGTGCCTTAAAGGCTTGTGCGTGCATCTAAACTTGACAAGCCATAACGGTCCGACTTACAATTCAAGTGCGACTAATTCAGTCGTATTTGACTCTGATGATGAAGCTATCGAAAAAGGCGGATTACGGCCTAATCGCTCTGAAGCATCTGGCCATGCATAACGGCCACGGCTCCTGCAGCGCGTCCGATATCGCTGAGGTATATAAGATGTCCACGCCGCTGATGGCTAAAGTCCTTCAGAAGCTGGCCAAGGGTGGCTTGGTCGCGGCGCGGCACGGTTCCAGTGGGGGATACACTCTGGCGCGCGACGCTTCCTTAATCACTGCGCTGGATGTGATTCGCGCGATCGACGGACCTTTGTTCATCACGTCCTGCATCACCTCGCGCGGCGCTTGCGGTGTAACCACTACCTGCTCGGTTCGTGAGCCGCTCCGCCGAGTCAACGACAGTATTTTGGAAGTTCTTGGGAAAGTCACAATTTCACAGATGACCGACGAAGCCCCAATGTCCGAGGTCGTCGAGTTAAGAGTTTAGGAGAATAGAATGGCAATCAAGCTCCCGATTTATATGGATAATCACGCGACCACGCCCGTCGATCCTCGCGTGGTCGAAGCAATGCTTCCTTATTTCACGGAAAAGTTCGGCAACTCCGCCAGCCGCAACCACGAATTCGGCTGGGTCGCGGAAGAAGCTGTCGAAAATGCGCGCGGCCAAATAGCCAAGCTCATTAACGCCACGCCCAAGGAAATTATCTTCACCAGCGGCGCGACGGAATCCACCAACCTCGCCATCAAGGGCGCGGCGGAAATGTACCGCGAAAAGGGCAATCATATTATTACGCAGGTCACCGAGCACAAAGCCACGCTCGACACCTGCAAGCGCCTCGAAAAATACGGCTACGAAGTCACCTATCTTCCAGTGCAGAAAGACGGCCGCATCAGCCTGGACGAATTGCGCAAAGCCATCACTCCCAAGACCATCCTGATCTCGATCATGTACGCCAATAACGAAATCGGCGTAGTCCAGCCCATCGCGGAAATCGGCAAGATCGCAAAAGAAAAGGGCATCTTCTTTCACGTGGACGGCGTGCAAGCAGTCGGCAAGATTCCGGTGGACGTCCAAAAAGACGGCATCGACTTGATGTCGATTTCCGGCCACAAGATTTACGGCCCGAAAGGCATCGGCGCTCTGTACGTGCGCAGAAAGAATCCCCGCGTGCAACTTGCAGCGATCATTGACGGCGGCGGCCACGAGCGCGGCATGCGTTCCGGCACGCTCAACGTTACTGGCATCGTCGGACTCGGCAAAGCCTGCGAAATCTGCCAGAACGAAATGGCCGCCGAAAGCGAGAAACTCCGCAAGCTTCGCGAACGTCTGACCGAACGCATCATGTCGCGCCTGGACGAAACGTTCATCAACGGCTCAATGGAACATCGCTTGCCGCACAACATCAATATCAGCTTCGCCTTCGTCGAAGGCGAATCGCTCTTGATGGGCATCAACGACATCGCGGTTTCCAGCGGCTCCGCCTGCACTTCCGCCACGCTCGAACCGAGCTACGTTCTCAAGGCGCTCGGCGTGGGCGAAGACCTGGCGCACACTTCCATCCGTTTCGGTATCGGCCGGTTTAACACCGCCGAGGAAGTTGACTACGTCGCCGACCGCGTGGTGGAAACCGTGCAACGCTTGCGCGAACTTTCTCCTCTATATGAAATGGCGAAAGAAGGCGTGGACGTCAGCAAAATGACTTGGCAGACGGCGGCAGAACACTAAAAAGATGAAATATCAGGGCACACTCGGAGTTCATGCCACGGTGAGCGAAGACACGCCGGTGTTCGACGTGTTCTTTGCGCCCAATGTGGACAAAAGCGCCTGCAACTCTCGAAGATTTCGCGAGCTGCAGGAGCTGGGTGAATTCCTGGAAGCCCTGGAAGTACAGCATGAAGTGGTCGCGCGAACGCTCGAAGAACTTCGCAAGGGCCGTTCGGCTTCCATCGAGAATATTGTCTTGTCGGACGAAGTGATTTTTGATCAAGGTTTGGACAGCACTGTTACCTTGAACAGGAGAATCAACTAATGGCTTACAGCGATAAAGTGATCGAGCATTACAACAATCCGCGGAACGTCGGCTCGCTCGACAAGAAAGACCCCAACGTCGGCACCGGCTTGGTCGGCGCTCCCGAATGCGGCGACGTGATGAAGCTGCAGATGAAAGTGAACCCCGACACCCGCATCATCGAAGAGGCGAAGTTCAAGACCTTCGGCTGCGGCTCGGCGATCGCCAGCTCTTCGCTTGCGACCGAATGGGTGAAGGGCAAGACCGTCGAAGAAGCTCTGGCAATCAAGAACACGGACATCGTTCGCGAGCTCTCGCTTCCTCCGGTGAAAATCCATTGCTCAGTGCTGGCCGAAGACGCGATCAAGGCCGCATTGTCCGACTGGAAGAAAAAGCAGGGCGATGCCGAAGCAAAGCCGGCTGAACCAGCGGCTGCAACTAGCCACTAAGTTCTGGCATTTGCGGCAGACTTCTGAAACTGAGAAGGTTTGTGGGTCGCGACGTTTAGCCACTAAGATTTGGCAATGCGGCTGGGCCAATCTTTGTGGGTCGTGGCTTTAGCCACGACATAAAGTCCGCAGGATCTGGGCGGCTTTAGCCGCTGAAGTTCCGCAGTTGACGTTTTGCAGCAAAGGGTTAAAGGAACACGAACGCATGATTCATGTAAGCGAAAAAGCAGCAGCAAAAATCCGCGAGCTGTTGGCGAAAGAAGGCGTTTCCGCTGACTCCGGCGGCCTGCGTGTAGGTGTGCAGGGCGGCGGCTGCTCCGGACTAACCTACGCGATGCGCCTCGACACCGAAGCGCGCAACCGCGACAAAGTCTTCGAAGAGAATGGCGCTCGTATTTTCGTGGACGCGAAGAGCTATCTCTACCTTCACAACACCACGCTCGATTATCTCGAAGACCTAATGAAGCAGGGCTTTGTGTTCCAGAATCCGCAGGCCACGCGGAGTTGCGGTTGCGGCAGTTCCTTCACCGCTTGAGATTTCTGATGAGTGGCACCCGTTCTATTTGGCTCTACTCGGTGCAGTCCAATCCCAGCCAGCATCCGGACAAAGTCAAACGAATATGAGTGTGGCGCAAACACAACGCGACGAAACCGGCCGGGCTGCCGCCACGAAGTGCTGGAATTGCCAGGCTCCCGTTGCCGCGACGCATTTTTGCGCCGCATGCGGCAAGATTCAGCCGCTTCCCGAGGGCACCGATTATTTCGCGTTCTTCGGTTTGCCGGAAAAGTTGTCGCTCGATTCAGCGCAGCTCGAAGAGCAATTTCACAAACTGAGCTGGAAGCTTCATCCGGATAATTTTGTTCGCGCCGGCGATTTCGAACGCGACCTTTCGCTCAATCGTTCTTCGGAATTGAATGACGCCTATCGCACTCTGCGCGAGCCGATCTCGCGCGTGGAGTATCTGCTATTGCGCCGCGGCCTAAGAAAAGAAGGCGCCACCAAGCAGCAGGCGCCTCCCGAATTGCTCGAAGAAGTTTTTGAGCTGAACGAATCGCTCGACCAGTTGCGTGAAGCCCGCGCCGAAGGCGCCGACCTGGCAGCATTGCGCGAACCTCTCGATGCCGCGCAAAAGAATTTTCAGCAAAAGCTGGAAGAAGTGGACGCCGAGCTTGCAGAAATCGCCCGCGAATGGGATACGGCGTTCGATGCCGCTGCGGATGAAGCTAAAAAGCAATCATTGCTGGCTCGCATGAACGAAGTGCTGAACCGCCGGAGCTACATCCGCAATCTCGTAGCCGGCGTGCAAAAAGAACTAGCCGAGGTTTGAGCAGCTAAGAGCCTTGAGCTGTCATCCCGAGCGCAGCGAGGCCTGCCTGTCGGCAGGCAGGGATCTATTGTTCGTCGAATGAGGCGCGGTTGAAACGATCAGCATCAGGTTTTCTCTCAGAGGAAAAATGGGACGCGTTGTAGGAATCGATCTCGGCACAACTTTCAGCCTGATTGCGTACCTCGATCCGCAAACCGGCGCGCCGAAGTGTATCCCAGGCCCTTACGGTTCCACTCTGTGCCCGTCCGTAGTCAGCGTCGATGAAGACGGCAAAGTAATCGTCGGCGAGCCTGCCCGCGCGCTGCTCCTCACAAAACCCGATCGCACGATTTATTCCGTAAAACGCCTGATGGGCCGTGGAGTCGCCGACGTCCAAGAAGAGCTGAAAATCTTTCCGTTTCGCATCGATCCCGCCGGCCGCAGCGTAATCCGCGTCGGCTTGGGCGACAAATGGTTCACGCCGCCCGAAATTTCCGCTTTCATCCTGCGCGAACTGAAATCCTGGGCCGAGAATTATTTCAAAGAGCCGGTTGACCGCGCGGTCATCACCGTCCCCGCGTATTTTAACGACGCGCAACGTCAAGCCACCAAAGACGCCGGCAAAATCGCCGGCCTTGAAGTTTTGCGTCTCGTAAACGAACCCACCGCCGCCGCGCTCGCTTACGGTTTGCACAAACAAAAGCGCGGTTACGTAGCCGTATATGATTTTGGTGGCGGCACCTTCGACATCTCCATTCTGAAACTGGTCTCCACGACTGAGGGCGACATTTACCAAGTCCTTTCCACCAACGGCGACACGCACCTCGGCGGCGACGACATTGACAACGAAATGCAGCGCAGGACGCGTGAAACAATTCTCAAGCTATTTCAGACCGATCTCGCGAATCGCCCGAAAGACATCCAGGAGCTGCGCCAAATTCTAATCGCGGCGAAACACGCGCTTTCCGCGGAAGACAGCGTGATGCTTCGCTTCAATCTTTCCGGCGGAAAGATGTTCGAAGAACTTCTCACGCGCACCGAATTCGGGAAATGGATTCAGCCCATCGTCGCGCGCACCATGGCGCCGGTGAAAATGGCTCTCGCTGACGCAAAACTCGCGCCAGGTCAAATCGAGGAAGTTGTCTTGGTAGGCGGCTCCACGCGTATTCCTCTCGTGCGCAAGACGGTCGGCGATTATTTCGGCCGCGCGCCGCATTGCGAGCTTAACCCGGATGAAGTTGTCGCTCTGGGTGCTGCAGTCCAAGCGGACATCCTTGAGTCCGGCGTAAAAACCATGTTGCTGCTCGACGTGACGCCTCTCTCCCTCGGCATCGAAACCATGGGTGGCGTGGTCGCAAAAATTATTCCTCGGAATTCGACGATTCCCGCCAGCGCCCAGGAACTTTTCACCACCGGCGTCGAGAACCAGACCGGAATTGACGTGCACGTGCTTCAAGGCGAACGTGAACTCGCGAAAGATTGCCGATCGCTCGCAAAGTTCCAGCTAAAAGTTCCGCCGGGACCCGCTGGTTTAGCGCGCATCGAAGTAAAATTTCTAATCGACGCCAACGGAATTCTCCAGGTGGCTGCCCGCGATTTGCGAACGAACGCCGAGCACACCATCGAAGTGCAGCCTAGTTACGGCCTGTCGGATGAAGAAGTGGAGCGCATGCTCGAAGAGTCCATCGAATTTGCCGAGCAGGATTTTTCCGAGCGCCAGGTAATCGAATCGCGTACCGAAGCGGAAACCATTCTTGCAGCAACGGAAAAGACCTTGCTGAATCCACGAGCGCGCGAGCTTAGCGCCGACGAGCGCCGCTCCATCGACGATTCCGCAGCGCAACTGCGCGCCGCCATGGCCGGTTCGGATTACAAATTGATGCGCGAACGTATCGACGCTCTAAATTCAGCAACAATGCATCTAGCCGAAATTCTGATGAATGGCGCGTTGCAAACCGCGCTCGAAGGCAAGCGCCTCGAAGACGTTTAGGCTGTAGCGCAAGGAGCGTTTAAGAATGGGCGGCAAGAACCCCTACATCGAAGAAACCAAATACACGCCCGCGACGAAGAAATACAAGATCACCTTCGTCAAGGATGGACAACCGGTCGAAGTCGATCCCGAAAAGATCCCCTACGGGCACGACGGTTTGCCCGGCAGCATCCTCGATATTTCTCAGGGCTTTCACAAAGGTCTGGACCACGCTTGCGGCGGGGTCTGCGCCTGCTCCACCTGCCATGTAATTGTTCACGAAGGTCTCGAGACGTGCAACGAAGCCACCGACGCCGAGCTCGATCAGCTCGACGAAGCTCCCGGCGTAACGCCAAAATCGCGCCTCGGCTGCCAATGCGTCCCCGACGGCACAAAAGACATCGTCGTCGAAATTCCCGAGTGGAACAAAAATTACGCGAAGGAAGCAGAACACTAACGATCTTGCTTTTGTTGCGTGGGCGCCAAAATTGGCGTCGTAACTATCAGGAGAGACCGTGCCGCAAACATTCGATTGGGACAACCCGGAAGAAATCGGCATCCAGCTCGCCGAAAAACATCCCGGAGTCGATCCTCTCACCATTCGCTTCACCGATTTGCATAAATGGATCATCGAGCTGCCGGGCTTTTCCGGAGATCCCAAGCTGTCGAACGAAGGAAAACTCGAAGCCATTCAAATGGCGTGGCATGAGGAATTTCAGGACAGCCAGAAATAGCGCGCCCTGCTCTTTCCGCCAGTCTCTGTCCTTCGTGCTACTCTTCCATTTCAATTCTTTCGAAACTTTCTTTCTCCGTCGTCATCCGATTCGAAGAAGGTCGCACGAAACTTATGACAAGGATTCCGCTCGCAAATTAGGAGGGTACTTGAATGGAAGCCGACCTGCGTTACCCCATCGGGAAATTTCGCCGTCCCGAAGCGGCCTTGACCACCGAGCAGCGCCGCGAATTCATCGCTGACATTGAACAAACCCCCGCGCACCTGATCGCCGCCCTGAAAAATCTAAAGACCGAGCAGCTCGACACGCCCTATCGTCCCGGCGGATGGACTGTACGCCAACTCGTACATCACATCCCGGACAGCCACATGAACGCCTACGTGCGCACGAAGCTCGCGCTCACTGAAGATGTGCCTACTATCAAGCCCTATGACGAAGCGCGTTGGGCCGAACTACCCGATGGCAAGTCTTCGCCCGTCGAACCGTCCCTCTCCATTCTCGAAAACTTGCACAAGCGCTGGGTACTCCTGCTGAAATCGCTCTCGCCCGCCGACTGGTCGCGAAAATACGGCCACCCCGAATGGTCTAAGCCCATGTCCCTCGACGACACGCTCGCCCTCTACGCCTGGCACGGAAAACATCACGTCGCGCACATCACCTCCCTGCGCCAACGCAACGGCTGGCAATAGTCCTGGTTCTTATCCGGTGCGGAGATTTTTACGGCAAAGCGGGCAGGCCGACTCGCGCCAGGATTTCGCGGAAGCGAGCTTCGTCGTGGAGCGTGGACAGCGTCGGGTCGATTCTCAATTGAGTAAGTTCCGTGTCGCGTTTTAGGTAGGAGTTCTGCAAATCCTTCAGCGCTTGTTCCTTATCCCCGAGCAGAGCGGATGTTTGCGCCAGGTTATACGCCCGTTCCTGCCCGCTGGCATACAAACTTTGCTGCTCTTTCAGAATTGCAAGCAGCATGCCCCGCGAACCGCCGCGAGCGAAGCCTTTTTCTCCCGCTGCTACGACGGCGAGGCGGTGCTCGTCGTGAAGCAATGCGGCGCATTTTCTGGACTCCGCCAGATATTGCGGCCAGTTTCCTTGCGAAGCGTATATGATCGCCAAATAAGTATGAGGGGAAAGAAAATCGGGCTCGCTGGCCTCCAGTTGCTTCAACAGGTCCACGGCCTGCTCGGTGTTGCCGGCATAAAACAGAATCAAGCCTTTATCCGCGAGTATGGACTTGGACTCCGGATCCAGCTTCTGCGCTCTTTCAATTTCTTCCAGCGATTCCGGGAAGCGGCCCAAATGCAATAAAAACGTGGCGTACCAGTGATGCGCGCGCACGGAATTGGGATCCAGTTCGAGCGCGCGTTTGAACTCGCTTTGTGCGCTCGGAACGTCCCACGACCAATAGAAGTCCACGAACGCAAGGGAACTATGCGCGCCGGCGAGTGAATCATCAAGGGCAATGGCGCGTTTAGCCGCGGCGGCCGCTCGTGGATACGCTTCACTCGGCGGCATCACGGAATATTCACGCAGCAGGTTATAACTGTCGGCCATTCCCACGTACGGTTGCGCGTACTGGGGATCGCGCACCACCGCCTGCGTGAAATAGTCCACTGCTTGATTCAGAGACTCAGGTGTCCTCTTATTGAAATAATAGATTCCCTTTAGATAGAGTTGTTCGGCTTCGGGATCGATCGCGCGCGGCTGTGAAACCAACGCCTCTTTGCGCGCCGCTCGTGCAGACCAACTGCGGCGCATAATTGCAACGACCGCGACCGCCGCCAGGATCACCAGCGCAATCGCGAAATACCGGAATTCGCGCCGCCGGCGGTCGAATAACGGCGATGTGCGACCTACGCTCCCTGCGTTGCGGCGCTCGCCAACCCGTCGTTCGTTCACAGCAGGATCGGCTAATGGGGAATCGGCCGGGCTAGGTTCCGTGAAATACGGAGCTTCCGCCTCTTCTGCTGGACTGCTGGGGCTGATCTCGCTGTCGAGCTCGGCAATCTCGTTCTCGCCCTTTAACCATTCGATGAGCTCCTTCGTGTTGGCATAGACGTTTGCGCGCCCCGCGCCTGGGACACGATGGACTGGAAGCCCACGAGTGACCTCCCACCGCTTTACGGTGCGTTCGTCGCGGCCAAAGAATGCTCCGATCTCTTTCCAAGTGTCGAGACGTCTATTAGGGCCTGGTGTGCTGTCCGAAGGGGTCATATCCCGATTTGTCCCGATTTGTCCTTGATTGCCGTTTGCACCGCGAGCTGGATTCCTTGATTATACCTCGTCCATAGCGTAGGACTCGCAATCTCATTTTTCCCAGGCTACCGTGCGTCGGGGGCAGCGATGCGTCTCCATGCGGGAGCGAGTTCCGCTGGCTCGTTCAAAGGAGTTGAGAGTCTGCATGGGAGAATCGCTATTCCCAATTTGGCATTGGAAGCGGGCTCCCGACCGAAGATGCGCACCCGACGAGCCGAACACCGATACCTGACCCCAACGAACCATCGCTCGCGCGAAATATTGTCCCGATAAGTGGTAAAATCCGCAAATGCCTCACAGCTTCTCAAACCATGACCTCGAGCCCGAGCCGCAAGCTTCCGGCAGATTCGGCGGCTCGCCTCCCAGAAAGACTGCCGTCGGCGTCCTGGATCCTCCAGTTCCGCCGAGAAACCCTCCCAGAAATCCGTTCAGCGTAATCTTGGCCGGCATCCGAAAATTCTTCAGCCGACGCTAGCTTTGTTCGGCTGCGACGGCCCACCCCCTTCCCACTAGGTCTTAAATAATTTCGGATAGAAGCTCAGCACCATTTTGAGTAATATCTCACGACCGAGGTCCGCCCGCTGGCGCGGAGCGTCCATGAAAACGAGCCAACGGTTAACTGGGCACGCGACCGGAGACGACGATGAATAGTGTACGCAAGATCTTAATGGGATGGCCTCTTCTCGCAATCGCGATGACTGCCGTCGCCTTAGCCGGGTGCTCGAAGCACGGCGCCGGTGGCGAGGGGAACCCGCCGGATGTTCAGGTAGTGCAGGTCGAGCAGAAAGACATCCCCATTTATGGCGAGTGGATCGGCACGCTCGACGGTTTCACAAACGCCGACGTCAGGGCTCAGGTCACCGGTTATTTAATGAAGCAGGGCTACCAGGAAGGCGCGTTTGTTAACAAGGGCCAACTGCTTTTTCAAATTGATCCGCGTCCCTTTCAGGCCGCGCTTGACCAAGCCGAAGGGCAGTTGGCGCAGGCCAAGGCGTCGCTCGCGAATGCCCAGGCAGTCCAAGGCCGGACTCAGCTCGACGTAGAGCGTTACACACCGCTTGCGAAAGAGCAGGCTGCCAGCCAGCAGGATCTCGACAACTCCGTTCAGAATAATTTGGCTGCCAAGGCTACCGTGGCGACAGCGGAAGCGGCAATCAAGACCGACGAAGCCGCCGTCGAAACAGCCAGGATCAATCTCGATTTCACTCGCCTCATCGCGCCGATCGACGGCATCGCCGGGCAGGCCCAGCTTCAGGTAGGTGCCTTGGTAAGCCCGAGCAGCGGGGTTGTGACTTCCGTTTCGACCGTGGACCCTATCAAGGTTTTTTTCACCGTCAGCGAGAGTGAGTATCTTGCTTGGAATAAACGCTTCCCCACGGATGTCTCCCGGGAAGCCGCTGACAAGAGCCTGCGCCTACAACTGATTTTGGCCGACGGTTCAACCTATCCGCGCGACGGCACATTCTACTTTGCGGACCGCCAAGTCAATGTCGGCACCGGCGCCATTCGAATCGCCGGGCTATTTCCGAATCCAGGAAATATTTTGCGCCCCGGCGGCTACGGCAGAATTCGTACCGCCATCCGAATCCAGAAAGACGCGCTACTGGTGCCCCAGCGTGCCGTGACTGAGTTGCAAGGCGGCTATCAGGTAGCCGTCGTCGATAGCCAAAACAAGGTGAGCATACGCACGGTTAAAGTCGGCGATCGTGTCGGCTCCCAGTGGATCATTGCGGACGGGCTCAAGCCCGGAGAGCGCGTGGTGGCCGAGGGCGTGCAGAAGATGCGTCCCGGCGTCCAGGTAAATCCGAAGCCGTACGTTCCCGATAACACCACGGCGCAGGAAAGGTAAGATCCATGTCCAAATTCTTCATCAACCGCCCGATTGTCGCGATGGTGATCTCGATCGTGACCGTGATTCTCGGCATCATCACCATCGTCAGCTTGCCCGTGGCCCAATTTCCGAATATCGCTCCGCCGGAGATTCAAATTCAAGCAGTGTATGTGGGGGCGGACGCGCAAACGCTGGAACAATCCGTCGCTACTCCGATCGAGCAACAAATGAGCGGCGTGGACAACATGAACTACATGTATTCGTTGAACGCCACAGCCAATGGCGGAATGACCATGATCGTGGATTTCGATGTGAAGACAGATCCGAACATCGACCAAATTTTAGCCCAGGCGAGGGAAACACAAGCGGCTTCGCAACTCCCAGCTGACGTCATTAATTATGGAATCACCGTTCAGAAGTCCGTGACCTCGCCGCTGATGCTGATCACGCTGTCCTCGCCCAACGGAACGTACAACGCGGACTTTCTTGCCAACTATGCGTACATCAACATTCACGATCCGCTGACGCGCTCCAGAGGCATCGGAAACGTGCAGATCTTCGGCGCCGGACAATACGCGATGAGGTTGTGGGTGAAGCCGGATCAATTGGGCAAGCTCGGCATCACCGTCACGGACATCATCAACGCCATCCAAGCGCAGAACACGGTGAATCCCGCGGGGCAAGTAGGGGGCGAGCCTGTGCCCAAAGGGCAGGAGTACACCTACTCGGTGCGGGCCCAGGGCCGGCTGGTTTCCGCGGATGAGTTCGGACAGATCGTAGTTCGAGAAACGCCCGACGGCGGGGTTGTTCGCGTCAAGGACGTGGCGCGGATAGAACTTGGGTCGAACGACTACACCGTGGAGGGCCGGTTGAACGGCAAACCCGGAGCCATCATCGCCGTCTATCAGCTCCCGGGATCAAACGCCGTGGACGCCGCAAACGGCGTGAAGAAATTGATTGCCGGCATGAAGCAGACGTTTCCGCAGGACATGGACTATGTGATTTCGTTGGATACGACTAAGGCGGTCACCTCCGGAATCAAGGAGATTGTCGAGACGCTGGTGATCGCGCTTGTGCTGGTCATCCTCGTTGTGTACCTCTTCTTGCAAAGCTGGCGCGCCACACTCATTCCCATGTTGGCAGTGCCGGTGGCTTTGATCGGCACATTCATCTTCTTCCCGTTGTTCGGCTTTTCTATCAACACGCTTTCTCTGTTGGGGCTGGTTCTAGCCATCGGATTGGTGGTGGACGACGCAATCGTGGTCGTCGAGGGTGTCGGGCGCCATATAGAGGAAGGACTTTCCCCCAAAGAAGCAGCCCTCAAGGCCATGGACGAATTGACCGGGCCCGTAGTCGGAATCGCCCTGGTGCTCTCCGCTGTCTTCGTTCCAACTGCTTTTATTCCGGGAATCACTGGGCGGCTCTACCAGCAATTTGCGGTTACCATCGCTGTGTCCGTCATCCTTTCCGCTTTCAACGCCCTCACGTTGAGCCCGGCACTGGCGGCGCTTCTGCTCCGGCCGAAAAAAGAAAGCAAGGGAGTGCTGGGAAGATTTTTCGCCTGGTTTAACCGCACGTTCGAAAACGCGACCGAGCGCTACGTGCGTCTGTCCGGCGCACTCATTCGCAAGAGCGCGATCGCGATCGTGTTGCTGCTGGCGTTCATCGGAGGCGCGGCGTTTTTCGGCTCGCGCGTACCGTCGAGCTTCCTGCCGGATGAGGACCAGGGCTATCTATTCGTCAACCTCCAACTCCCCAACGCAGCCTCGCTGCAGCGCACGGACCTAGCCGCGCGACAAGTGGAGAAAATTCTGGCAGCGACCCCCGGAGTGAAGTACACCTCCAGCGTAATCGGCTTCAGCCTGCTGAGCTTTGTGCGCACCAGTTACAACGCATTTTTCTTCGTTACTCTGGATGACTGGGACGCGCGCAAGTCCAGGGCCGAACAGTTCCAGGAGATCAAGACGCGGCTGAATCAGCAGTTGAGCCAGATGCCCGAAGCGGTGGCATTCGATTTTTCGCCTCCGGCGATTCCCGGAGTGGGCACTTCCGGCGGATTCACATTTGTTTTGGAGGACCGCGCCGGAAAAGAAGTCGAGTTTCTCACGCAGAATTTGAACAAGTTCATGGCCGCTGTGCGCAAACGCCCCGAGATCGGTTTTCTGGCCACCACCTATCTCCCGAGTGTTCCGCAGCAATTCGTGACCGTGGACCGCGACAAGGTCATCAAGCAGGGAGTCAGCATTACCGACGTTTACAAAACTCTGCAGGCTTTCATGGGCGGGTATTTTATCAACTATTTCAACCGCTTCGGCCGCCAGTGGCAGGTTTACATCGAGGCCGAAGGCGAGTACCGAACCAAAGCCGAAAACGTGGGCCAATTTTACGTTCGAAACAATAAGGGAGACGATGTGCCGCTCTCGGCCCTCACAAAATTCGAGCCGCGCATCGGTCCCGAATTCACGATGCGATTCAACGAATACCGCAGCGCGCAGATCGTCGGCAGCGCGGCCCCCGGTTACAGTTCCCAACAGGCCACCGCAGCGCTCGAAGAAGTGTTCGCGCAAACAATGCCCAACGAAATGGGCTTCGACTATAAAGACATCTCCTTTCAGGAAAAGCTGGCTCAGCAGGGAGTCTCGCCTGCCGCCGTTTTCGCGTTTTCTCTATTATTCGTATTTCTGATTCTGGCCGCACTTTACGAAAGCTGGTCGCTGCCGTTCAGCGTGTTGCTGAGCACGCCGGTGGCGGTATTCGGCGCGTTCGCGGCGCTTTGGTTAAGGCGCACGATCGGCCTGGCACTTTATCCGGCCTATATGGTGCAAATCGAAAGCGACGTGTATTCACAGATCGGGTTGGTGATGCTGATCGGCTTGGCGGCGAAAAACGCGATCCTCATCGTAGAATTCGCCAAGGACGAATACGAGGAAGGTAAACCGCTGGCGGACGCTGCCTTGGCCGGAGCACGCATCCGGCTCCGGCCCATTCTGATGACTTCCTTCGCCTTCATCCTCGGGAGCGTGCCTTTGTGGGTGGCCACAGGCGCAGGGTCCGTGGCGCGCCAGATCATCGGTACCACAGTGATTGGAGGCATGCTGGCTGCCAGCTTTCTCGCAATATTTCTCGTACCGGCGATCTTCTATCTCGTCGAGAAATGGTCCGGCGCCGGTAAGCAGCCGGCCGCTGGGGGAGTTCAAGCAACGCCAGCGCCAGCGGAGGGAGACTGACATGAAAATCCTGCGTCCATGGATTTCCCTGAGCTTGGCATCTATTCTCACTTTCAGTCTGGTAGGCGGCTGCGCGGTCGGTCCCAACTACCATCGGCCCGACGTGCCAACTCCCACCGCATATCGCGACCTCAGCGATAGCTCGCAAGTGCCGGCTCAGGCAGCTTCCTTCGCGGATCTGCCCTGGTGGCAAATCTTCCAGGATCCGCAACTGCAAGACCTGATTCGCACCGCACTCAAACAGAATTACGACTTGCAGATCGCCACCGAACGCATCAACGCCGCTCGCGCCCAAGTAGCCATCACGCGCTCGAGTCTTTTCCCGCAAGTGTCAGGCAATGCCGATTTCGTGGGTGGCAAATCTCAGTTTTTTCCGTTGAAAGCAAATTTGCTGGAGCTTGCTGCGGACGTCTCGTTTCAGCTCGACCTTTTCGGCCAACTGCGCCGCGCCACCGAAGCGGCTCGCGCCCAACTGCTGGCGTCCGAGTACGGCAAACGCACCGTTACGCTGACCCTTGTGAGCGACGTGGCCAGCGCTTACTTCTCGCTTCTTCAACTCGATCTCGAGCTTCAAATCACCAAAGACACGGTGGAGACGCAGGAAGGTTCCGTCAAACTGACTTCGTTGCGGCTGGACCATGGTGTAGCTACGAAGCTCGACGTGCTTCAGGCCCAGCAAGTGCTCGACACCGCTAACGCCCAGATCCCGGACCTCCAGAGGCAGATTGGCCAGGAAGAAGACGCCATCAACATTCTGCTCGGCGATTACCCCGGTCCCGTGAAACGCGGCCTCAAATTGCCGGAGCAGTTCATTCCTCCGGAAGTGCCGGCAGGCCTGCCGTCTTCGCTGCTGGCTCGGCGGCCCGATATTCGCCAGGCCGAACAATATCTCGTCGCCGCAAACGCACAAATTGGCGTTGCGAAGGCTGCCTTTTTCCCGCAGATTTCGCTCACCGGCTCGGGCGGCGGAGCATTTGGACGCAGCAGCGCTTTCACCAGTTTGATGGGCTCGCAGACTGCCATCTGGTCCTACGGCGCTAGCGTGAGCCAGCCGATTTTCACCGGCGGCGCTCTCACCGGCGGCTTGCACCTCGCCGAGGCCCAGCACGAACAAGCTTTGACTGCGTACAAGCAAGCCATTCAGCGCGCCTTCGGAGATGTCTCGGATGCGCTGATCGGATACCAGGAACTCCGCGAGGTCCGAGTCCAGCAGCAGCAGGTGGTGGCGGATCTGGCGGAATCGGTCCGGCTTTCTTTGATGCGCTATCGCGGAGGTACCACCAACTATCTGGAAGTGCTCGACGGCCAGCGCTCACTCTTCTCCGCCGAGCTAACCCTGGCCCAGGCCCGCGGCAACGAGTACCAAAGCCTCGTCCAACTTTACCGAGCCCTCGGCGGAGGTTGGCAGCAATAGATTTTCTTTCAGTAGAACTTTCAGCAAATGAGGCTGCGCTACAGTCATGCGTAACCGCTTCCTGCGTCAACCAACTAAGGCCAGGAATTCCGCGGTATTCATCTGATTGTCACATTACCGTAGCACTATTCCCCAGAGCCATGAGTTGGAACCTGTCGATTGAAACCTCTTGTTATGAACCCGGCCATGCGATCGAGATTGGCGGGAGGCGCGAACATGAAGATTTTGGTTGTTGAAGATGAGAAAAGAATGGCGCAAGCGTTAAGGCGCGGGCTGGAGGAAGAAAGCTACTCGGTCACGATGACGGCGGATGGGTTCTCCGCCGTGGAGCTGGCCGGAAGCGATCACTTCGATTTGATTCTCCTCGACCTCATGCTTCCCGGGATCGACGGTTTTGAAGTTACGAAAAGACTTCGCGGGACCACGCAATCCGTCGCTATCTTAATGCTGACAGCGCGCGACACAGTTCCCGACATGGTGAGGGGACTGGATTGCGGGGCGGACGACTACATCACAAAGCCGTTCCCATTCGAGGTTTTGCTGGCCAGGATCCGAGCGATCGAACGGCGCCGTCTTGAGTCCCACCCGCGGTCCCTGCGTGTCGCGGACCTGGTGCTGGAGAAAGAGACGCGCCGCGTGTTTCGTGGAAAACGAGAGATCAATCTGACCCAGACTGAATTCCGGCTGTTGGAGTATCTGATGTTGCGAAAAGGGCGAGTCGCAACTCGCGAGGCGATCATCCGCGAAATCTGGCAAGGAGGAGAAACCGTCGAAGAAAATACGCTCGATGCTTTTGTCAGGCTCCTCCGGCAGAAGATTAATTTGGGAGAGGATGTGAAATTGATCGAAACGCGACGCGGGTTCGGATATTGCATCGAGGAGAATTCTCCCCAATGAATATGACTGTGCGGACGCGCTTAGCGATGTGGTACTTCCTGGTGTTGATTGTCGCCTTCGCTCTTTTTGGGTGGATCGTCGATCTCGGGTTTCAGCATAGCGTAGCGAGAACGATGGACGATTCCCTCAAGGGAAACTTAGTGACAGCGCAACGTGTGATCTCTGAGTCATCGCCCAAAGGTCTCGAGAAGGTGAGTCACGAGCTCGGAGAACTGGCCGACGTCTGGGGAGACGCGGCCGTCCTGAGAGTAACGGACGAGTCCGGCCATTTGATTTTTCAATCGCCGGCATTCGCCGGCGCAAAAATAGACGCTGCGGAAGCTTCCGGGTCCGCCGGTTATACGGCCAACCTTAATGCGATCCAGTATCGAATTAGCGCCCGCAAGACGGCAATCAACGGAACCGTTTTTGATGTGATGGTGGCGACGCCCACCGAAGTTTTCGACCAATCACTCGATCAATTTCGGCTGACTCTTAAACTGGCCTCGCCGTTATTGATCGTGCTGGCGTCTCTCGGCGGATATTGGCTCAGCCGTCGCGCGCTCGAACCCGTCGACGAAATTATCCAAACGGCGAGAAGTATTGGCGGACAGAACCTATCCAGCCGTCTGGCGGTTCCGTTGCCGCGCGACGAGCTTCGCAGGTTGACGGAAACACTCAACGAAATGTTGGGCCGCATCGAATCGTCCATGAAAAGGGTCACGCAGTTTACAGCGGATGCCTCCCATGAACTCCGAACGCCCCTGGCTCTGCTGCGCACCTCTGCAGAAGTCGCTCTGCGTCGGCCTCGGCGTCAGGAAGACTACCGCCAGGTTCTTGAAGGCATCGTCGCGGCCTGTGGGGAGATGACTCTGCTGCTCGAGAATCTGCTCCAGATGGCCCGGGCTGATGCCGGCGTCGAGGCACTGAAATTTCGCCGCGTGGATCTCATAACCTGCTTGCGAAAAGTGCAGGAACAAGGTGCGATTCTCGCAGAAGCGAAAGAAATCCGCGTCGCGAGCGATTTCGAAGAAGAGGCCGTATGGATTGAGGCTGACGCCGCCGCAATCGAGCGCGTCTTCCTGATCTTCATCGACAACGCAGTGAAATATACACAGCCGGGCGGCAAAATCAGTGTTCGATACCAGAAGTCTCCCAATGCCGCACTTGTGGAAATTGGTGACACTGGCATCGGTGTTTCCGACAAGGACTTGCCGCATATTTTCGAGCGGTTTTACCGCGCGGATCCGGCGCGTTCTCGGGAACAAGGCGGCGTTGGGCTTGGACTTTCCATCGCTAGTTGGATCGTGGAAAAACATGGTGGTGCGATTCGTGTGGAGTCAACGCCCGGACTGGGCTCGGTTTTCCAAGTTCATTTACCTTTTGCGCCCGGAAGTCCGGCCAGCCAACCTTCGGCGTGACCGCAGACGTTAACAAGTTCTCGAATCTGAAAATTCCTTCAGGCATTATTCAAACAGCAGTGAACTTTGATTCATCCCGCATTGTTTGTTCCTCCTCTATATAGGAAACGCGAAATCCATTGGGGAGAGTGGAGATGTCCTCAAAGCTTCGGACCACAATCATCGCGGCAGTGTGGATATTGGGAGCAGCTAGTGCGTTCGGGCAAACCGATCGCTCGCAGACCGGAAGCGTTGCAACGAGCCCTGCCCCGGCTCAGGGCGGTAAGGGCGCAATCACAGGCTACGTTATGGATACCGCGGGGGGAATCCTCCAGGGAGCCTCGGTCAAGATTCAGCCTGGCGGATTTTCGACCGTGTCCGACGTCCAAGGCCAATTCAAGGCTACCAATTTGGCCGCGGGGAAGTACACCCTCACAATTTCTTATTCCGGCTTTTCTACGTTCGATAAAACCGTGGATGTGATTGGGGGCCAAACAGCTTCGGTTAACGCGGTGCTACAGGTCGCGCCGTCCGACCAATCAATAAGTGTGCACGCGGATCTCCAAGGCGAGGCCGAGCAGATACAAGTCCAGCGCACGTCTGAAGATATCGTCAACGTGATCTCCGCGGATGTCATTACGAGTCTCCCAAACGCCAATATTGCCGACGCCGTTGGCCGCCTCCCGGGAGTCACGCTTGAACGCGATGAGGGCGAAGGTAAGTATGTGCAAGTCCGCGGCACCGAGCCGCGTCTGACCAACGTGACGATCGAAGGGATCAACGTCCCTTCCCCCGAAGTTGCGGTCCGGCAAATCAAATTGGACGTCATTCCGGCCGATCTCGTCGAATCTGTCGTGCTGGAGAAGACTCTTTCAGCAAGTCAAGACGGCGATGCGATTGGTGGCACAGTCGATTTGAGGCTCAAGAACGCCGGCGACCAGCCGACGCTCATACTCGGCGGGATAGGCGGATACACGCCAATTCTTGGCGGCCGCTACGTAGGCCAGACGAACGCCACCGTGGGACAACGCTTCGGTGCCGAGAAACAATTCGGCGCCCTGATTGGCTTTACATATGATTACAACGGTCGCGGCATTGACGACATCGAACCCGCCATTGATCCGGCCTTCGCGAGCCCTACATATGACAGCATTGACCTTCGCGAATACAGATATCAACGCACCCGTTGGGGTCTCGCCGGGGGCGCGGATGACAGGCTCTCCAAGGACTCGGACATCTATCTGCATTACTTATATTCGGACTTCAAGGATTATGGCAACAAGTGGGTTTACACACTCAGTGACGCCCCCTGTAATCAGTTTACTTCGCCACCCTGTCCGTTCCCACCGATCGTGCCAGGATCACCTCAATTTTCGACTTCCCAACGTGTTCCGGACTATTCGATCGGGAGCATCTCAGGCGGAGGTAAGCACGTTTTTTCCAATTCTTGGGTCGCGTGGGATGTGTCAGTTTCGAATGGCCGCGAAAACGGCGCCGCAGGGAATCCAGGCGTATCTTTCACTTACAACGGGTCGGCAACCTGCGCATACGATCCGGCCGCTACGAAGAATCCGTACCGACCGCAGTTCGTCTTGGGAACCGGCCCCGGACCTTGCGTGTTCCGGGGCTCTCCGATTTTTGATCCGACGCAATACTCCATAAGCGAATTCGACACCTCAACCGGCCCGACCGATCAAGTCAGTCTGCAGGGTTCGGCGTCGTTCGGCAAAAACTACAAATGGGGCTCTCACGACGGCACCTTTCAGTTTGGCGCCAAGATTCGTAACTCCCACGACTACCAGAACGCGGTCTCTCCGGTCTTAGATCCAAATGGCAATTTCCTGATGAGCGATTTTCTGAGCGGTTTCACAAACTCTGATTACTACAATGGCAGCTACAGCATGGGGCCAGTCACAAGTTTCAGTAAACTGAACAACTTCCTCAAAGCCAATCCCGGCGACTTCACCGAGGACATCAGCGCGACCCATTTGGGTTCGGACCCTGCCAACTACAACCTCACCGAGCGCGTCACGGCCGGCTACATTATGAATACACTGCAATTCGGTCGCTGGCGATTGCAGACGGGCCTGCGCCTGGAAGCCACGCAACTGTATATACAGGGCTTCAATGCCATGGACGACAGCAACGGAAACTGGACTGGCACCGTAGCAACGCATTCCAATCAATGGTACGTAGACCCTCTCCCCAGCGTGCAACTCCGCTATCAGCTTACCGCGGACTCCGATATACGGGCTGTATACGGCAGAGGGATTTCGCGACCTAACCCGTACGATTTGGTGCCCTACGTAACAGTCGATCAATCAACCAACCCCTTTAACATTGCGCTGGGGAACCCAAACTTGAAAGCTGAGCACGCGAACGATTACGATTTGCTATACGAACACTACTTAAAGCCCTACGGCGTGATTCAGGCTGGATATTTCTACAAACAGCTTATCGACCCGATTTATTACACCACCAACCTCGACGTCACGAATCCCTTGTGCGGCCCTCCGGGTGTGACTACCTGCCCCACCAGCACGATAGTCAATGGATCTAACGCCTACGTTGGCGGCGTCGAGCTTGCTTATTTGCAGCGATTCAATTTTCTTCCTGGAGCGTTTAGCGGGTTGGGGCTAGCCGCAAATTACACTTACACTTATTCTCAGGCCAGCGGCTTGTTGGGAAGAACCGACCACCCTGCTCTTCAGCGCCAAGCGCCTAACTCCTTTAACATTCTCCCAAGCTACGATCGGGGCCGGTTGTCGGTCCACGTCGGAGTGACTTACAACAGCGCCATGATTTACCAGTACCAATACACGACGGCCACCGACCCGGCAAATCTTGGCGTCAAGGGTCCGGCAGGCGACATTTATTTGTACCCGCACCTTCAGATCGATGCGCAGGTAAGCTACCGCGTGCACCGCGGACTCAGTATTCTGGCACAAGGCGAGAACCTCACGAACGAAGTCTTCGGTTTTTACACCGGACGTACGATCTACGTGGATCAGCGCGAGTATTACAAGCCTACTTACTCGCTCGGCTTCCGCTGGTATCCGCTCAGACGAGATTGAGTCGAACTACAGAATCCACCGTTGATTTCTGCGTTTATCTGAGCCGAGGGGAGCGAATCGCGAGATGGACCGAAAAATAAAGAGCGCAAGAGTTTGGCTGCCGTGGCTCGCCGGAGTTCTTATCCTGGCGTCGAGCGCGAAATCAATTTCAGCGCGCCAGAAAAGCGACCAAGTTGCTGTGCTTGTTGGTGCAGGAGACATCGCGGACTGTGCCGACATTTCCGGAGCGGAGGCCACGGCAAAATTGCTCGACGCGATTCCAGGCACCGTGTTCACCGCTGGCGACAACGCGTACGAAGGAGGCACAGCGGAGCAGTTCGCAAAGTGCTACGACCCCACCTGGGGCCGGCACAAGGCTCGGACCAGACCTTCGGTCGGCAATCACGAATTCCATTCAGGAGGCGCAACACCATATTTCGATTATTTCGGCGCAAACGCGGGCGATCCCAAAAAAGGTTATTACAGCTACGAGCTTGGGGCGTGGCACATCATCGTGCTGAACAGCGAGTGCGCGGAAGTGGGAGGCTGCCAGACCGGCTCAGAGCAGGAAAAATGGCTGCGCGCCGATTTGCAAGCCCACTCGTCGGTCTGCACGCTGGCGTACTGGCACAAGCCGCTTTTCAGCTCTGGTGCAAAGCATGGAGACGATCCGGAGATCAAACCGTTTTGGCAGGATCTTTACGCTGCGCATGCCTCTCTGATTCTCAACGGCCACGATCATGATTACGAGCGCTTCGCGCCTCAAGATCCGGATGGCAAACCCGACCCGCAAAAAGGTATCCGCGAATTTGTCGTAGGCACTGGCGGAAAGAACCATCGCCCTTTCGCCAAACCCGAGGCTACCAGCGAAGTCCGCAACGCAGACACCTTCGGCGTGCTCAAACTTACGCTTCGCCCGCATAGCTATGAGTGGGAGTTTATTCCTGAAGCAGGAAAAACGTTTCGCGATTCCGGGACTGGAAGTTGCCAATGAGGAGACGCTGATGAAAAAGTTCATGCTAACACCCCTAATCCTTCTGGTTACCATCGCAGCGGCTTTTTCCGCTTCCGGCTATCATCTACTGAAAACCATTCCGGTAGGCGGCCAGGGAAGCTGGGACTATCTCTCGATCGATGAAGCAAACCGCCGCGTATATGTCTCGCACGAAACGCAGGTGGATGTGCTGGACCCGGATTCTGCCAACGTCGTCGGCAAGATCACGAATACGCTCGGCGTTCACGGGATTGCAATCGCACCGGAGCTTAACCGCGGCTTCACCAGCAACGGCCGCGCAAATACAGTCACCATTTTTGATCTAAAGACGCTTAGCCCCGTTGCCCAAGTCCCCACCGGAAAGAAGCCCGATGCGATCGTTTACGATCCCGCCACCAGCCGAGTTTTTTCCATGAATGGCGGAAGCAATAGCTCTACTGCAATCGACGCTTCCACCGGCACAGTCGCCGGCACGATTGATCTAGGCGGTGGTCCGGAATTTGCGACGGCAGACGGAGCGGGAAACGTTTTCGTCAACGTCGAAGATGAAAGTCAGGTTCTGCGAATTGATTCGCGGGGATTAGCGGTGAAGGACCGTTGGCCCCTCGCTCCTTGCGAGCACCCTTCCAGCATGGCCATCGATCGCACCAATCATCGCCTATTCATTGGGTGTCGCAGCAAGGTGCTGGCGATTGTGAATGCGGAAACCGGCAAAGTGATCGCGACGTTTCCCATCGGCGATCATGTGGATGCCTCAGCCTTTGATCCTTCGACCGGCCTGATTTTCAATTCTACCGGAGAGGGGACTGTCGATGTTTTTCATCAGGATTCCCCGGATCAATATTCTGTCGTTGCGCGAATCCCCACTCATCCTGGGTCCAAGACCATGGCGCTTGATCAGAAAACCCACCAGCTTTTTGTGCCCGCAAATGAATCCGGGAAATTCGGAGTCATGGTGTTCGGAAAGTAGCTGCCGAAATTACTGCTTTGACCTTTTAACTTGCTAATTTCCGACGATGGTGGAATCTTAGAATCCATTCTCAACTTATTGCCGGGGTGAGATAATGGCCCCTGAAATCCTCAAGTTCGAGACCTTGCCTCGTCAGTTTCTGGGTCCAATGTGTTCTGTTTATCCTGGGACGCGCGTCAAAAGCTGAGCTAGGAGAGCCGACTATGTTCTTCAGAACCGCGGCGTTTTTCTTGGCCCAGGTTTTAATCTCATTGCTCGTCTGGCAGACTGCCGGTGCGCAGGACGCTCAACCAGAGCTTTCCCCGTTGAACGTAACAGCGGAATTTTCTTCCGCCCTCGGTTCGAACTGTAAGTATGGTGAAGGCCTGCTCGTGCATTTGCGCTATACCGGCACGCAAGACCTTCGCGGCTATCTCGTCCGGCTCGCTATCGGTCGCCCGGGGGCGAGCAAGGCCTTCGTGGAGCAGACCGTGCAAGAGGTCCGCGATCCGCGCGAGCCGATGATTGCTAGCGGCGCAGAGTGGTCGCGCGCCGTCTGTTCGATAACAAAGACCAAATCGGGCGACTCGTTAAACGTCACGGCGCAGGTTGACGTCCTGAAATTTGCGGATAATTCGATTTGGGGACCTGCGGCGCTGCCGGAATCTCATCAACTCATCGGCGCACTTGACGGTATGGACTTCACGCAGAAAACAACCGAGTTGGAGAGGTTTGTCTCTCCCATCCTGCCGCAAAAAGGACCGCTCCCCACCGCAGAAGTTGAATCGCAGACCATTGGTCCGCTAAAGATCGAGTCCGGTGTCTGGCGCGACGAACAGGGCCAGGACATGCTTGCCGTCACGGTCACCAATGAGAGCGATACCCCGATTCGCGGGTATCTCTTAACGACTTCTTTTTTCGATCCCGCCACCGGGGCTCGTATCCGCCGATTTTCAACCAAGGAACTCGAAACGCGCGGAAACCCCGCTGACTATCTCGTGCCCGGAGCCACCTGGGTCGCTGACCCGCGAAAGTTTTCGCATTTACCCGATGGCTCTCTGGCGAGTTACAAGATATCTCTGGATCTGGTTGTCTTTGCCGACGGTTCGACCTTCGGCCCAAAGAAGTCTCGGGAGTCAGACGAGGTTCTGGGCATGTTCGATGGCATCGATACCGCGAATTCTTTGAATCGAAGAACCTCGCCGAACAAGGATTGATTCCCATTCCCGTTGCCCACTGATCGTTCCCTGTTCGTATTGATTCCCAAAACAAATTTTTTCCGGCAAAGCAGGCTCCGACGCGGAGCGACTAGGAAAGTTGTAGGTTCGGCCAGCAATTACGGCTATTATCACTGGGCTTAGGCGGGTTCCACAACGGAACCATTTCCTACTTTCGGCTGAGTAACTACCTTGACCATTCAAGCAGTCCGGCGGAGCACGCTTTGATTACCTCTCAGTGTGCTCGTTTACCAGGCCACCCGCCTTGGCGTAGGCGGCTACTGAAGATCGGCTTGCAAGCAGGTGTATTTTTTTGCATCGCCGTTGCTGCTCTGAGCCTTCAAGCCGGCGAGCCCGCAACTCCTCCGCATCCGCCGGTCCCGGCATCAAAATCTCATCGAAGCGGTCCACCTTTGAGAGCGCGCGGAATCCAGAGCCCAGGCTCAGCTCCAGCTCTAAGTTATGCCACCTACCTTGGAAGTCCAAAGTACCGGGTTGACGCGCTGGCTGTGGGTCCCGACGGCACGGCTTACGTCGCCGGTGTTGCCCTCGCCAGTGCCGCGGACATCGACCTGGCTGGTACTCGTCCGGGTGAAGGCACCGCCTTCGTTGCCCGAATCTCGAATGACGGCTCGCAGCTCATCTACTTCACTTTCCTGGGCACGGACGCTGTCAGCGAAGCGCGCGCAATTGCGGTCGATGCATCCGGCAACGCATACGTCACCGGGCAAACGCGCTCGAAGACTTTTCCCGTGATCGATGCGTTGCAGTCGGGATGCAGCCAGAATGTCTCCGGCCAATGCGCGGGTGACGCGTTCGTGGCCAAGCTGAATACGCAAGGCTCAATCATCTACTCAACGTACCTGGGCGGAAGCGGCGAAGACGCCGGGAATGCCATCTCGATCGATGCGAGTGAAAATATCTATGTGGCGGGCACGACAACCTCAACTGACTTCCCCACGTTCAAGCCCGCGCAATCGAGCATTGGCGGGGATCAAGATGCGTTCATCGTCAAGATATCGGCCGATGGCTCCCACCTGGTTTTTGCGACGTATCTGGGCGGCAATGGAGACGACGAAAGTCGGGGCATCGCAGTCGATGCCACGGGAAACATTTTTGTCACCGGCAGCACGGCGTCCACCGACTTCCCGGTTCACAACGCGCTTCAGTCAAGTTGCGTGCTGAACTCGAAGAGCCTTTGTCCCGGTGAAGCGTTCGTAGCCAAGCTTTCAGCGGACGGCTCGACGTTTCTGTATTCAACTTATCTTGGCGGAAGCGGCGGCGATGCGGCGAATGCGGTCACGATTGACCCCAGCGGCAGCGTCTATATTACAGGAGTCACGAATTCCGCGGATTTTCCCGTACTCAGGCCGCTCGAAGCGCGCGCTACGGGCGGCGGGGACGCGTTTGTCAGTCGCCTGTCAGCCGATGGAAAAAGCTTGGTTTTCTCCACGTACTTGGGCGGAGCGGGCGCTAATCAAGGAAACGCGATCACTCTCGATCAATATGGAAACGTATTCGTTTCGGGCTGGACCAGTTCGCTGAATTTTCCAACTTTCGACCCCGTGCAATCCGCCTGCCGGACGGACTCCCAAGGTGCATGCAGCGTGGATGTGTTCGTAGCTGCTATGGACTCGATGGGCGCGACGATCAAGTTCGCAACCTATCTCGGCGGAAGTGGAGTGGATGACGCCCGCGGAATCGCCGTAGATGCGCAGGGCGCGATCTATATTGCCGGCGAGACGACATCCGTGGACTTTCCCGAGGCGAAATTAGTTCAGCCATCAAAATCCGCCGGGAATCAGTCGCCCGGCGGTGCTTTCGCCGCGAAAATTTCGGGAGTGAGTTTCGAGCAGAACGGAGGTGGCACCGGAAGCAGCGCTACCAAGAATAGTTCCTCTCAGCCTCCGGACCCGCCCACCGCGTGTACGGGAACGACTACGAATTGGCTCGGCGGCACGGGCAACTGGAGCAACGCCGCGATGTGGAGCACGGGCGTGGTGCCGAACAGTACCAGCACCAATGTCTGCATTGATGATGGCAACGCCGCCGACTCCGTCGTAACTCTGGATATTGCGGTCTCAGTGGGCACGCTGACGATCGATAGCGGCGACAGCCTCACAATCGGCAACAACCAAACCCTAGTGGTCGCAGGAAATATCTCCAACGCCGGCCAAATCCTGATTAGCGCCGCCGCCAACAACACATTCCTGTCGATTTCCGGCGCCGTCAGCCTTTCGGGCGGCGGCACATTGACCATGTCCATGTCCGGCGGAGGTGTTGCGGTCATAAATGAATCGGGCAGCGGCGCGGTGCTAACCAACGTCGACAACACGATCCAGGGACGCGGGCAGATCGGTAACAACGGTTTGTCTTTCATCAATCAGACCGCGGGAATCGTGAACGGCAACGCGGCAGGCGCAGCTTTGCTTCTGAATACGAACTCGATTGCGAATCAGGGGCTCCTCGAATCCACCAGCGCCTTCCTGCAAATTAGCACGGGAACCAACAATTCCGGCGGTACGATTTCCGCGTCCGGCACTGGCGTAGTGCAATTCCTGTCGGGAGCGACCATTCAAGGTGGAACTTTGTCGTCCGCCGGCGGAGGAGTGCTGGGCGTTGCTTCAGGCATAACCGCCACGCTGGATGGAGCCACGCACGGGACGCTGACGATTTCCGGGACTTACACGGGGCCAAATAACAGCACCACGATTCTGGTGGGCACCATCAACAATACCGGCGCGATTCTGGTCAACGCGGCTGCCAACAACACGTTCCTCAGCATAAGCGCCGGGGTGAGCCTAACCGGCGGCGGGACGGTCACGCTGTCAACCACTGGTGGGGGCGTTGCAGTTATCAACGAGAGCGGCAGCGGAGCCATTCTCACCAACACCAATAATATTATCCAGGGCGTCGGGCAGATTGGTAACAACGGCCTGGCGCTGGTCAATCAGGCTAGCGGAATCATCGATGCGAACATCGCGGGTGCGGCGCTGCTTCTAAACTCCAATGGAGTGACGAACCTGGGTTTGCTGGAAGCGACCAACGGCGGCGTGTTGCAAACCAGCACGAGCGTCAACAATCTGAACGCAACGATCACGGCCAACGGCACGAACTCGACCGTTCAATTTCTGAACGGTACGACGGTGCAAGCGGGAACTTTATCGACTCTAAACGGCGGGATTCTGGGAGTAGCAGCAAGCCAGACGGCCACGCTGGACGGCACGACGCACGGAGCGCTGATCAATGCCGGCACCTACACGGGTCCAAACAACAGTACGACAGTGCTGCTAGGCACGATCAACAACGCCGGTGCAATTCAGGTAGTGGCGGCGGCCAACAATACCTTCCTATCGATTTCAGGCAACGTGAGCCTGACCGGTGCTGGGACGGTGACGCTATCAACCAGCGGCGGTGGCACTGCGGTTATCAACGAGTCGGGTGGCGGCGCGGTGCTGACAAATGTGAGCAATACGATCCAGGGATTCGGCCAGATCGGAAACAACGGCTTGGCTTTGGTGAACCAGTCCACGATCAATGCCAATCAACCCGCCGGAGTTTTACTCATCAATGCCAACAGTCTCACCAACCAGGGCCTGCTCGAAGCGTCCGCCGGCGGAACGATGCAGCCGAGCTTAACAATCAGCAATGCTGCGGGAATGATCGAGGCGAATGGTTCCACTTCGTCGATGCAATTTCTGAACGGTACCTCCATTCAAGGCGGCACCATAACGACAACGAATAGCGGCGTTCTCGGCGTCGCGGCCAACCAGGCCATTACGCTGGACGGCACGACGCACGGCGCGCTGACCAACTCAGGTACCTACGTGGCGGCTAACAACAGCACCACAATCCTGATCGGTACGATTAACAACCCCGGCTTAATTCAGGTGAACGCGACCGCGAACAACACATTCCTGTCGGTGTCGGGCAACGTGAGCCTGACGGGCGCCGGCACGCTGACGCTGTCAACTGCAGGCGGGGGCATTGCGATTATCAATGAGTCGGGCGGCGGTGGGGTTCTAACGAACGTCAACAATACGATCCAGGGCAGCGGGCAGATTGGAAACAATGGGCTGGCGCTTCTCAACCAAGGGACGATAAATGCCAGCCAACTAAGCACGACGCTCACCCTGAATCCCTCCGGCATAACGAATCCGGGCCTGCTCGAAGCTACCGCCGGCACTTTGGTTCTTGCGAATTCCATCCTCAATAATGCCGGTGGAAATATCAAAGTCAGTGGAGCTTCGTCCTCGGTGCAATTCGTGAACGGCGCGACAATTCAGGGCGGCACGCTGACGTCGGCCGGCGGCGGCGTGATGGGCGTGGCCGCGAATAATACAATAACGCTCGACGGGAACGCGCAGGGCCCGCTGACGATTGTTGGAACTTACACAGGGGCGAACAACAGTACGACTGTCGTGGTCGGTACGATTATAAATACCGGCACGATTCTGATCAGCGCGGCCGCCAACAACACATTCCTGTCGATTTCCGGTGCCGTCAGCCTTTCGGGTGGCGGCACAGTGACCATGTCCATGTCCGGCGGAGGTGTTGCGGTCATAAATGAGTCGGGCAGCGGCGCTGTGCTGACAAACGTCGATACGATCCAGGGCTCCGGGCAAATCGGAAACAACGGCCTGGCTCTCATCAATCAAGGGACCATCAACGCCAGCCAGGCGGGCACTGCTCTGGTCATTAATCCCGTCAGCACCACGAATGCCGGGCTGCTGGAAGCGACCGCCGGCACATTACAGCTCGCCATTTCTGTAGTGAATAACGCGGCTGGGACAATTAAGGTGGCCGGAGCCGCTTCGTCCGTGCAATTCGTGTCAGGAGCGACGATTCAAGGTGGAACTTTGGCCACCGCCAGCGGAGGAGTGCTGGGCGTTGCCGCGAACACAACCATCACGCTGGATGGAGCCACGCATGGAGCGCTGACGATTTCCGGGGCTTACACGGGGCCAAACAACAGCACCACGATTCTGGTTGGCACTATCAATAATGCCGGCGCGATTCTGGTCAACGCGGCTGCCAACAACACGTTCCTGAGCATAAGCGCCGGGGTGATCCTAACCGGCGGCGGGACGGTCACGCTCTCAACCACTGGCGGGGGCATCCCAATTATCAACGAGTCGGGCAGCGGAGCCACTCTCACCAACGCCAACAATACCATCCAGGGCGTCGGACAGATTGGTAACAACGGCCTGGCGCTGGTCAATCAGGCCAGCGGAATCATCGATGCCAACGTCGCGGGTGCGGCGCTGCTTCTAAACTCCAATGGAGTGACGAACCTGGGTTTGCTGGAAGCAACGAGCGGCGGTGTGTTGCAAACCAGCACGAGCGTCAACAATCTGAGCGCAACGATCACAGCCAACGGCACGAACTCGACCGTTCAATTTCTGAACGGAACGACGGTGCAAGCGGGAACTCTATCGACTCTAAACGGCGGGATTCTGGGAGTAGCAGCAAGCCAGACAGCCACTCTGGACGGCACCACGCACGGAGCGCTGATCAATGCCGGCACCTATACGGGACCAAACAACAGCACCACGGTGCTGCTAGGCACGATCAACAACGCCGGTGCAATTCAGGTAGTGGCGGCGGCCAACAATACCTTCCTATCGATTTCAGGCAACGTGAGCCTTACTGGTGCCGGGACGGTGACGCTGTCAACCAGCGGTGGGGGCACTCCGGTCATCAATGAGTCGGGCAGCAATGGGGTGCTGACCAACGTCACCAACACGATCCAGGGGATCGGCCAGATCGGAAACAACGGCTTGACCTTGGTGAACCAGTCCACGATCAACGCCAATCAACCTGCCGGAGTTTTGACCATCAATCCCAACAGTCTGACCAATCAAGGCCTGCTCGAAACTGCGAGTGGCGCGGCGTCGCAGATAACCAACGGCGCGATTGCCAACGCGGGGGGCACGATCAAAGTTGACGGCAGCATGGGCGTCCCGGCGGGCTTCACTGTGAACGGCGGCACGTTGTCTGGTTCGGGCACGATCTCAGGAAGTGTGGTCGTTGGCCCCAGCGCCATCACCCAGCCAGGCGACATCCCGCTCCCCGGTGTACTGACGATAAGCGGCAGCGGTGCAGGAAACTACACGCAGGGTCCCACGGACGCGCTGAACGTGGTGATTGGCGGGACAACGCCCGGAACGCAATACTCTCAGCTGAAATTGACGGGCGCCGCAAACTTGAATGGCGCAGTCAACGTGAGTTTGGTCAACGGCTTTACTCCGGCAGCGGGAACTCAGTTCACAATTCTTAGCGCAGCGTCTGTCACCGGCCAGTTCTCCACGCCGAGTCTGCCAGGCCTTCCGGCCGGACTGCTCTGGACGGTTACATACAATCCCACTTCAGTGGTTTTGGTCGCCGCCGCGCCGGCTTCTATCGCCGTCACTCCGGCGAATGCTTCCATAGCTGTAAACGCCACGCTGCAGTTCACTGCTACAGCCACTTTCGCGAGTGGAAGCACCCAAAATATTACGGGCGCGGTGACTTGGGGTTCGTCCACGCCCGTTGCGGCAACGATTACTTCCACCGGCCTGGCGACCGGGGTAACCGGAGGCCAATCAACCACCATCTCGGCCACATTGGGCAGCGTCATGGGCTCCACCGGGCTGACCGTCACAAGTTCCGGAACTCCTGCGTTGACCCAGGTGAGCCCCAACACCGGCGGACAGGGCCAGCAAAACCTTTCGATTGCAATCACGGGGCAGGCGACGCACTTCGCGCAGGCCACGACCACGGCCAGTTTCGGCTCCGGAATCACTGTGGTATCGCTTACGGTTAACTCGGCAACGAGCGCAACCGCCGTCATCAACATCGCTCAGTCCGCCCCTCTTGGTGCGCGTACCGTGACCCTCACGTCGGGCGGCGAAGTGGCCTCGCTGACGAATGGGTTTACGGTCACCGCGCTGTCGCTGACCTCGATTGCCGTCACTCCGAATCCGGCGCCGTCTATCGCCATCGGCGCCACCGAACAATTCACTGCCACTGGAACGTTTAGCGACGGCTCGACTCAAAATCTGACCTCGACAGCAACATGGGCTTCATCAAACTCGGGCTTTGCGTCTATCAGCAACACCGCAGGGACGCGGGGATTGGCAACGGGCGTAGCAGTGGGCATGACATCGATCAACGCGAGCGTAAACGGAGTAACTTCGCCGGGTGTGAGCCTAACTGTGACGGCAACGGCGCCTACGCTAACTTCGATCACTGTTGCGCCGCTGACGATGTCGATAGCCGTCGGCGCGACTCAGACGTTTACCGCGACGGGACATTTCTCCGACGGGTCCTCCGGCGCGGTCACCGTGAATTGGACTTCTTCGAATAACGCCATTGCCACGATCAACGCGGCAGGAGTTGCGTCGGGAGTTTCCGCCGGAGGTCCGATCACCATCAAGGCCACCTCCACACAGACTCCCAGCATCAACGGGACCGCGCAGCTCACGGTCACAGCAGCTGCTCCAACGCTAACTTCGATCACGGTTGCGCCGCTGACGATGTCGATAGCTATTGGCGCGACTCAGACGTTTACCGCGACGGGACATTTCTCCGACGGGTCATCCGGCGCGGTCACCGTGAATTGGACTTCTTCCAATAACGCGATTGCCACGATCAACGCAGCAGGCGTTGCGTCGGGAGTTTCCGCTGGAGGCCCGATCACTATCAAGGCCACATCCACACAGACTCCGAGTATCAACGGCACCGCGCAGCTCACGGTCACAGCAGCTGTTCCAACGCTAACTTCGATCACCGTTGCGCCGCTCACAATGTCGATAGCGGTTGGCGCCACTCAGACCTTTACCGCGACGGGACATTTCTCCGACGGCTCATCCGGCGCGGTGACGGTGAATTGGACTTCTTCGAATAACGCCATTGCCACGATCAATGCAGCAGGAGTTGCGTCGGGAGTTTCCGCCGGAGGCCCGATCACAATCAAGGCCACCTCCACGCAGACTCCAAGCATTAATGGGACCGCGCAACTTACGGTCACAGCAGCTCCGCCCACGTTGACTTCGATCACCGTTGCGCCGCTCACTGCGTCGGTAGCCGTTGGCGCGACGCAGACGTTTACGGCGACAGGACATTTCTCCGACGGCTCATCCGGCGCAGTCACCGTGAATTGGACTTCTTCGAATAACGCCATTGCCACCGTCAACGCAGCAGGCCTTGCGTCAGGAGTTTCCGCTGGAGGCCCGATCACTATCAAGGCCACCTCCACACAGACTCCGAGTATCAACGGCACAGCGCAGCTCACGGTCACAGCAACTGCGCCCACGCTAACTTCGATCACGGTTGCGCCACTAACGATGTCGATAGCGGTTGGCGCCACTCAGACCTTTACCGCGACGGGACATTTCTCCGACGGGTCCTCCGTCGCGGTCACCGTGAATTGGACTTCTTCCAATAACGCGATTGCCACGATCAACGCAGCAGGCGTTGCGTCGGGAGTTTCCGCTGGAGGCCCGATCACTATCAAGGCCACC